>Ga0116227_10003110_pt1 | contig 37197 bp, 18 predicted proteins | sample S1TSphgellanicum_FD_89693 | JGI IMG/M metagenome (GOLD analysis project Ga0116227, IMG submission 89693) | Host-associated microbial communities from peat moss isolated from Minnesota, USA - S1T2_Fb - Sphagnum magellanicum MG | ecosystem: Host-associated > Plants > Peat moss > Unclassified...
ACACTAGGAAGAAAGATTCAAGGAAGAAATCCAAGAGGGGAAGGAGGTCTAGATAGACAGCTAGATACCCAAGGGTTGCAAACCCTTTTACATTGTAAATTTTGAAATTTTGATATAGATTTTCTTTTTGCGGCCCAAAGTGACCCAAATAAACCCTGCTTCCAAAATAAGAATACAGTGCCATGTTCTTGCGATACACAGTGCATCTCAAAAACATTTGCGAGTCATAATTCTTCGCAATACTACAAAAGCCAAAAGACTAATAATACCATGTCACAGACATCGCTACACTCTTGGGGGTAAAATCATTCCAGAACACGTTTGTGAAATCATAGATTTTGTAAACTTTTAGCGGCATTCTGAGAATCCCAAAAAGTTTGCATGGTTTCCAATATAAGATCTAACGCAAACTTGTTGGGATTCTCAAAATGCCGTTAAGGGTTTGCGATGGACCTTATTTCGAAAATCGATAGACTTTTGAATCGATTCGCCAAGTCGTTGCGGCGATGGGTTTGTTGCAAATAGTTTCCGATGTAATGTCAATCGCAAACGGTATATAGAAGCAATTACAATCGTAAAAGGTTTGCGATTGTATCAAGTTCGGGAGTTGTGAAGCACTTGCGATTGTACGGGTGCGAATGTTGTAATATCGCAAAGGCTTAACAATTTGCGAAGAGTTATGGTTCGCAAATGCGGGTTTTCGGAAACTTCTTTCTTTGTTATTTGCGATGATATGTGGATCACAAAATAGCCCCTTGTTGTTGTAGTGAATGGCACTAGTTTTGGACTTGTTAGGCAAGGTTGAAGGAGTCAATTTCATATGATTTGAACATGATAACATACTAGCAAGACTTGATGTTTGTGTGTGCTCATAGTGTGTTTTGCCAATGGAGCTTGTGTCACCATACTTGATACATCTCACCTTAGTTATTGCACCTACAACCCAATTGTTAGAACATTTTAGCCCACAATTGAAACTCAAGTTTCTCTAAACACATAGTAATGGTACAACAAATTAAATAAGAGAAATGCATGTATAAAAACATGGATATTAAAAGATGTTCTTTGAGCTCTCTTTTTTGTCCTCCAAAGCTTTCATGTAGACCATACTAATCTTTCTCATGTCATGTTTGAAGTCTAATAATCTGTCCACATCCTTCATTTCCTCCACATTTGTAAGTACTGTAGTAAGATTTTGTTTTCCAAATATAAATGCATATGAGTCCAAGTTTCTATGACTTTGAGAGGTCACTCCTCCTTGCCTTTTAGATTTGTCACTGCAATTTGAACTATTAGTAGAACCTTTTAACAATGAGCATGTGCTCACACATCATGCCTTTTTTCGAGTAGTAACAACAACAGCTTCTACCCAATTAATTGGATGGCCTTTGGTTTTCGCTATCCAACCCTTCATTAACTACAAGTATAATTCATTATTTGTGATATGGCAAGTGCCATAGACTTTCCAATACAAATTTTCCAATTGTTTTATTTGTTCCTCTGATAACAAAGGATTAATGATTCAAAACTTATTAACATTGCCAAAGACTTGTACAATGTCAGCAATGGTAACTGGAACATTAGTAATTTGGATTTAGGATCCATTCCTTTAACTAACAACTTCTTAACCTCCTCAAAAAAATTCACATCCTAGAATTTATAATCAACCTAAGGCCATGTGGGGTACTCAAGGTCAATATCTTTCTTGCGAGGCTTCTTCTCTTTTCCTTGGTCCTTCCCCATCATGAATTTGGGACCTTCAAATTTTTTTTTAACAAACAAAGAATTTATTAGTCTTCCTAATGGAATAGATCCTAATTACACCTAGCCATACTTGTATTAATTATAGTACAAATCATTTACAATTGGTAGCCAAGAAGATTATTTATGGCATTTGGTTTCCCAATTTACTTCAATAGACATCTATTGTAATAAAAGCCAAGTGCATATTATAATTCTATAGGATAGAATATGACCAATTGTAGCACCATGACATATGAACATAATGAACCCACTTAGAATGGAAAACACAAGACCAAACTGATTGCATGGTGTTTTAGATGAAAGAATAACTTGCCTTCAAAAGATTTTGTAGCTTGAAAAACTTGATGGTACAACTAGATTGATATTGGTTATAAAGATCAGAGTTTTGCAAAGTAAACACATAATCAATTAGGTCTTTTTGGCATGATCAGCTACAAAATTGATTCAATGTCCATGAACCAAGTCAAAGCTTTAATTGGCAAAAAATTGTTGACTTACCAAGAACAAGGCTCTCCTTTTGGAATTTAGAAGGATAAAATCATAATAAGAACTCAAAGTTCATAGTAACTCCTACTTATTCAAGTAAGAAAAACTTGATTAAAACTTCTTTTTGGAAACACATATTGTTGCCACATACACTAGTAGAAATGAAAACAAAGAAAAATTTGGTTTGTCCTATGCTTGGGATCATACAAAACCTTGCCTAAAATTTGCAGCTCCTTGAAGAGTTTTATGGTATAAATAGATGAATATCCACTTGTAAAGATCCAAAATTCTACAAAGTGTACACACAATTCATTAGATCTTGCTATTAGTATCACCTATGGAAGTAACTTAAAATTAATATAGATCAATCAAGTAATATTAAAAGTTTTGTTGATACTAATTTTGACAAAGTAATAAAACAAAAATGAAAACAAATTTGAATAAAACTTGGTTCATCCAATGTTTTGGATCATATGTAACAACTTACTTGAGCTTCTACAGTTTTGAAGATGTTACTTGATGTAACAACTCCGGATTTCTAGATGGAAAGGTCTAAAGAGATCTGAATAACACACACATAAGTAATAAGTTGAATCCATATAAGGCATTATTTCCATGACTTACACCATCAAAGAATTTCGACTCAAGTTTTCAACTAGCATTAGAAACAATCTAGTGGTGAAGAGTCCTTCTACTTGACAAAGGTTCACATTGTGTAAACTATCATTGACAAAAGAAAAAATTAGTGCTCGCTTTTGAAAATCAACTGACAATATAGTTTATAAAGGATAGTTAGTGCTTAGTTTTGGAAATTAAAGGACGATGTAATTTACAAATTAAGACAGTCACTACTTGCTTTTGGGAATCAAAGGACCATGCACTTCACCAAGGACAATACTTTAACATTAAATGCCTGCAACTAAAAATCAAATGACAATGCACATCAACAAAGACATAAATTAGGTAGTTAGTGCTTACATCTAAAACTCAAAAGACAATGTGCTTCACCAATTAGGACATACATCGAGGAATCAATACTTACACCTAGAAGTCAAAAGACAACATGTGCTTCACCAAGGACATACATTCAGCAGTCAGTGTTAGCACTTGGAACTCAAAGGACAATGCACTTCACCAAGGATATACATCCAATAATTAGTGCTTGCACCTGGAAATCAAAGGACGTTGCGCTTCACCAAGGACATACAACCAATAGTTAGTGCTTGCACTTGGAAATCAAAGGACAATGCGTTTCACCAAGTCCACATATAACCAACAGTTAGTGCTTACACATGGAAATCAAGGGACAATGCACTTCACCAAGGAAGTGATCTAATAGTTAATGCTTACACTTGTAAATCAAACGACAATGCAATTCACCAAGGACATACATCTAGCATATCATAATGCTTACACCTGGAAATCAAAGGATAATGCATTTCATTCAGACATGCATCTAATAGTTTTAATGCTTCCAACTAGAAATCAAAGCACAATGCATTTCACTAAGGATAAAATTTCAATATTCACCATTTACTTTTGGAAATCAAAAGACAATGCAATTCAATATAAGGTTCATGGCAATGCTCAATATGGAATTCTTACTTTTGAAGGGATTGGAAAATGCATTTAAACATTTAAAACAACAAGGTGCTGAAAGTAAGTTATATTTACCCTTGAAGAAAATGAAGATCATTTTTTGGAAACATGAAGGGTCTAGCGCCTCCAACATGTCCACATGTGTAAGCCACATAAGAACTTGTAGTTGCTTTAGATTTTGTTTTACAACAAATCAAATGCATCATGTCCTTAAATAATATCTATAGAATTCATACAATTAAACCTATAAGATCTCAACAGCATGTTTGCTTACAAACATAAGCAATGATCTACAATGAACACATGTGAGGTTTGATCATAAGTACCCAAGAAGATTACAATTTAGCTAAATGAAACTCCAAACAGCCATTGTTTTTATAAATTTTTGAAATAATTTCCATCTATTCTAAGCTTCAAAACTGTAATGGCACAAATATGTTAATCAAATTAATAAGGTGCATGCTTAACTAACACCAAATACATTTGTAATGGGTCACACTAATAGGAAGTGGCCAAAATGTAACCATTATATTTGCAACTACATGTGACTATTAGTTATTTGCAACTACATTTGGACATTTTTGCAACTATTTCTTGTGTTGGTCATATTTGCGACTACAATGCAACTACTTTGCAATTTTTTTGGTGTTCATCCTTCCATGTGAATAACATTTAGTTTAATTTCATCTAAGAAGAATAATTTATGTCCCATTAGTTGCAAATGTGACCAATTTAGTTGTAACCTTATGAGTATACAAAAGTGTATTTTGTGAATTATAAGGAATATAATTGAGTGTATTAAGATTTATAAATGTATATTTTGAGTATATTAAAATTTTATTTAATATATTTGCTAAATATTTTATGCCCATATTAAAAGTTTATCCACACCATCTTATTATTTTTTTAAAAATTAGTACAAATGAATAGTTTATTATTATTATTATTATTATTATTATTATTATTATTATATTATATATTTATATTAATTACATGTAATTAAAAAATAATTATATTATAATTATATTATTTTCAAATGACTAATTTATTTATTAAGAATTAATTTTTATTTATTCAAAAATGAAAAATAAATTAAAATAAATCATAATACCTCTAACAAGTGACATAATAATATATTATAATTATTATAATAAAATAACTACCTATGTTAACTACAAACTACACTATTATTAGATTAATATAATAATTACTAGGAAATATTATTATATAGTTTTAAAATTTCAAATTTCAAATTTATAATTGATATTTATTAACCATTAATAATTCAACGATCATAATAAATTAATGATATGTACTTTTTATTTTCAGTTTTATTATTTTATAATAACTACCATATTAGTTAAAATGGAAATCTAATAAATTATTATACAAATGCAGAAATTATTTTCAAAGGAAAAATATACTTACTAAAAATATAAAACATTTATTTTAATAGTCCATAAATAAATTTAATGAGTGAAGTAATAATATGAATAATAAAAACAAAATAGTTAACCTTGGCTACCAATTAGTTACAATAATCATTGAATTAATGTTATTGCTACTATTAAATATTTACATTAATATTTATTATTAACTATATAAATGAAAATAATAATGGGAATAATTATAATAAAATAGTTAGCCTAGGATAGGTTTTAATTATATTATTAGATATTTAAAAACTAATACTCAGTATTTATAATTAATAATTAATTATTATTAAATATTGAATATTTCAGTAATCATAAGATGTTGATCATTATTAATATAAATAATCAGTTAGGTGGATAGTTTATAAAGTGAATTAGTTAATTTTTGGTCTAGTTGTTAATTAATTAATTAGGAAATTTATTTTTTAAAATTATATTGTATTCATTAAATCATTACTAATTTTATTAGTTAATTAGTTAGTTAATTAGTTATCATTTACCTATTTAATTATATTCTTTTCAAGATGAGAATGAAAGCCAAAACATATGGGATAAAAATTTTAGTTACAAATCATTTGTGACTAAAAATGTTTAGTTGCAAATGACTTGTAACTAAAATTTTTATCCCATATGTTTTGGCTTTCATTCTCATCTTGAAAATTATATAAACAAGGTGTGTTGTTTCACATTTTTATATTTAAAAAGATGGGCATATGGGATGAGTCAATAAAAATGACTTAACCCAAAATAAAATATAAATATTCATGTACTTACACCTAACTACTTACTTCCCTAACTTACCTACCTACTTTTTAACCTACCTACCTACCTAAGTAGGTATATAGGTAGGTAGGTACCTAGTTTAACCTACATACCTAAATATTGATTTAAATTTAATTTGGAAAATTTTAATTAATACGCCATGTGGCAAATTTCTATTGCACCACGTGTCACAATCTAAACCATCCAAACATAAAAACTAAATGTCTTAAATTGTTTCAAAATAATAATAAAATATTTTTAATTATTAAGAGTTGGGACACGTGGCAACACATAACTTGTTCCCATTATTCACTAAAAAAGTTGCATTTTAGTTGCAAGCGACAATACATATATGACCATTCAAAGGATGAAGGAGTATTTCGTTGACTTTTTCTTTCATCCAAAATTTGTTGTCGTTTGCGACTAGTGTCAATGTGTCTTGTCCAATGTGACCATTGAGATTTTAGTTGCAAATGTTGCTTGTAACTAAAAATTAATCGCATGGACTAGTTACAAAATGGCCATTTTTTACTAGTGTCATGGCAAAAAATGCAAGAGGTATTAGGTTGTTAATGACAAACCTTGCCTGAGCTAGTAAAAGCTTTATAAGTAGTCTTGAAAAACTCATTGCTCCAAGTTCTAGAACTCTAATTGTAAAGCTTGGAAGGTCATTCACCTTCATTGCACCAACGTGCTCTAGATTTGAACATTCAAGAGGTTACTTGCCACCTACAAAACACATGTGTGTATAGAAAAGATGACTGTTGCCACCAAATTACCACCTAGAGGGTTCCCTATCAAAATCATACATCTAGTCTTTTGAGGTGTAGCTTTCAAGCCTACGGTTTTCCCACTCCTCCTTCTAATGCTTCTCGAAGTTAAGTTTATCCAAATAAGATTCAGTAACATGCACACACCAAATCCCCCAATCCTCACTTTTATCAACCACTATCTACCAAACTTTATTACATAAATGAAGACTTAAAAACAATGCAACTTTGTCATTCACTGGAAGAATCTTGCAAATACAAGGAAAAATGTTTTCCACGACTATTTTATTAGGTCAAAATTTTTATTAAACTCCCCATTGCAAGCTCATGTCATCTCTAGAGGACCATGGGCATGCACAACTAGAACATCTACTTAGCCATGAAAATAGGGTTAGAAAATTTCACTTAGTTGTCTATTCAAACTACACCTTAAAACAGACATGAGTTAATAATTAACTTTAAAATAATGAAACCTCAAAGATGTTGGATTGTTTCTTTATACAAAGTCTTATAGAATATAGAAAGCTTTAGAGTTTTCATGGCAAAAATTGTCTTACCTTAGTAATGGCGTGCGTGTACAAGTTCCGATTGTTTAAAAGAAATGGCAATGGAGCGTGTGCAAATTAAGGTTTCTTGAAAGAGACTGCAAAATTAGGTAAAAGACGAACTGATTATAAGCAAGGTTACTTACTACCTACGAGTGTGCATAGGGCATGTGAACGGGTTTGTGGGAAAATTGTCATTTATTTTGAATTTTTCATTCATGTACTTTGACTGTTAGTTGACTTTTTAAAAACCAATTGTTAGCTACCATGTGTCTAAGCCAACAACAAGCAATCATTACCCAGGAGAAGAACCTTGGACTAGGTGGTTCCTCTTAACGTATTTGGACCCATCAATAATTGCTACCATTTTTATGAAGAAGTATACTTCCAAAAAAATGTCATAACTATTAGTATCCACCACCATACAATTCATTAAACATTGCACATTTCCAATTTGTATAGGCAGTTCATTGATTATACCAAAAGCTTGAGTTATAACACTTGATGCGGTCTTGTAAGATTCCGAGCCAAAGACAAATGCATGATGCCAAGTTTTTGTATGATTGTGGTTGACATTATTGACATAGAAGCACGTATGTCAACCAAACCTTTAATCAAATTATTATTTATTTCCACCAAGAGATGCAGTGTCTTGTTGCGACAATTCTTATTGATGTTGATTTTTTGTATGGCATGTGATCCTTCAACCTTGGTCAAGTTGATTGTCTTCAAACCTTCATCACGTTTTTTCCTTGTCAATTTTACCATGTTCTCCAGTGACTCCAGCTCATCGAGTATAGCTAATATAATCTCTATAGGAAATAGAAAAAAATTCCCTTTGATGAAATGATGTAGTATTTTAGAACAAACAATCAAATTCTTGGTAGAATTAATATGTTCAATTTCCCTTTCATCTACAATCTCCACATCTTGTATCTCCATAGGTAATATCCTCCTTGGTATCCTAACACCAAAAAGGATGTCATGCTTGGTGTCGCATAACTTGTTTAATTGCTCCAAAATAGCCTCTTCATCATTCACCAAAACCTCCAAATAATTGTTTGAGGTTGATGTGATCTTCCCATCCTTTCCCCACTTCCAACATTTGTCCTTAGTATGTCCCATACTAGAGTAGTATCCACATTTAACCCCACAATTCTTCATCTTATGTGGTAGACCACATTTAACACATTTAGGCTTTAGGTTTCCAATATGTGGGGCACATGGTGGCAATGTGATCATTGGACTTGCAGATTTGGCACACACTAAAACTATTGGCTCTTGGAAAATGGTTTCCAACACTTAATGATGCTCCTTTAAAAAAATTTAATGAAGGATTCATTGAGAGTAGTAACTTGCTTTTCAAGAGCAGTGTTTATATTCATGCCTTCTTCTTGCTCTTCCTTGAAAGGTTCAAAGGGTGTTTGACCAACTTCACCCAAAACCCTTTCTACTTCCTTAACTGCTGCCAACATTTTTTCAATATTGGCATAACTTTTCACCATGCACAACTTCTAGATTTCATGACATAGGTGAGCAAGAAACTTGCATCTCTATTCCACATCCTTTATCTTCCTTTTCCTACACAGTTTTTCTAGTCAGTCAAAGTACAGTTGGACCCATTGTCTAAGTTCATGTTTAACAATGTCCATTTTCATTCTTATTTCATCTAGGTCTACATCACCGAACTTTTGTTACAATCTTGTTTTCATTTCATTCCAATCTGTAGGAATAGGTTGGAGTTTCTTAAACCAGTCCTTGGTTTTCCCACACAAATTAAACTTTGTAATCTTAAAAAACTTTACCTCATCATAGTCACAAACTTCAAATGCCATCTATAACCTTTTTGTCCAATCCAAAATGTCTTCAAACTCTTTTCCCCAAAACAGTTTGTCCATTCCCATAGGATTAGTCATAATGCAAGAATTGATTAATCCCAAAATCTTGTTAACACGTAGTTGCAAATCCTAATCATGGGAAAACACAAAAGTCTACATGGTCTTCAACTTCCTCCAACCATTGATGCAACCCATTCTCACCAATTTCCAAGATCCAATTCAGCAGTCGCAATGTTACACTAGCATGTTCAACCCTAATTAATCTACCCCCATGTCGAAATCATTTTTCTAGCCCAAGTATGTAAATCTTTAACACTTTTACCAGGATCTATAAGTAGTGTCGGTACCTAAATGTCTTCGACATATAGGGGTGGTTTTTAGATTTCCAAATGCAGAAAAGTAAATGGTTAAGAGTTAGGAGGTTTATCGATAGTAGGTCCTTTGTCTTTTCTTTGGGTACTACACCCCATTCCATCCTGGTTGTGAATGTTTCTTCTTCAATGCATAGAATTTCAAATCTTGGCAAAATTCAACCTACACTCCTCTTCAATCTCTATTGTTAGAACCATGTTACCCTCTATTCTACTGTTGAAACTTATCTCATCAGCACCTACATAAATCCATCTTAATATTCTATCTCCACTTTTGCATAATCTCCAACTTAAAACACATGTAGTAATTCCAAAAAGCTCCACTCTAATGATCCTATCTCCCTCCCTAAACTCACTACTATGTTCAGGCTTGAAAAACTTTGCACATCCTCCCAACAATGGTGGGTCTACATGGAACCATATATTTCCTAATCTAGGAATGCTATTAGGGTTTTCATGAATTTTGTGAGACCTTTCATTTCTAATGATAAGGCCATTTAGATACATAGAAGAACCTGGAGTTGTTGGAGTTGATGAAGACCCATCCTAGTCATCTTATGAAGTCTTCAACCATAGTGTTACTCTGATGAAAAATCTTGACAAAACAACTCCAATTACAAGGTCTCCTTGCCTTGCTTCTTTGGGATCAAATCCTACTATTTCAGTTATGGCAAAACCAAAAATGTGGATCACCAAAGTACTTGGAGGTGGATGCCCTTCAAAAGATGTTGATCAAACTTTGAGATTGTGGTTCTGTTGTTCATTTTGGCAGTAGCACTTTTCCATCACATCATAATCCTCCAATGCTTCCCTTCGATTGTCACCAACTTTAATACCAAAAGAGATAGATTGAACTACTGCAAAACCCCATTCAATAATATAAAGATAAATTTTACAACATCAAAGTTCTGTTATAACACATATGAATAGCATCATGTGATCATCATGAATTTGATCCTAAGCACCACTACATCATTGTTAACCATAATTTAATGGGTCTCTAGGAATTAGAGCTCTCCAACCTCATTCTCTTGAGCATCACTAGGTCATGATCAAGTTTTTTTTTGTCACAAAGCCCACTAACAACCACATAGGTAAATATACACACAATACCCATTACACAATTTGATAGAAATCTATTGGTTACTTCTCTTAGTCATTCAACATCCTAATCAATTCATAACAACAACATTGCACAATAAAGGAATGCTTGAACCCCATAATCAATTTTAAAATCTTGGACAAGGAAAATTGACACCTCTTAGTAATCACTTCAAGGTATAATTTACTATAAAGGTCCCATACTTCTCATAAAATGCCTAGAACACTAGGTTTTCTCTCTCTCTTTGTGGTTTAAAGAATTGACAAATTGGACAAAACAAATAGACTCACACAAACAATGGTACACTTCACAATCGTTCTCAAGATCCTTGTAACTTTCATCCTTTTCTTGTCATCAACCCATATCTATTGTAATGCATCCTTCCAAGGTGAGACATAGCATAACCAAATAATATTTCTCCTATAGAATGCAATCCATCAATCCCCTCTTGAACAAAAATCACTTCTTTAATCCTAATGCAACCAAATCCACTTAACTTTGTTGTCCCCTTTGAATTAGTTGCATTCTTTTATCTCCATCTAGCTCCATTATTTGACATATTGCCATCAAAGCTCTAGTGAAAAAACAACCACACCATAAAAAATGCACCCAAGGGGAGCTCCTCACCACATAACAAGCGTCGTCAATAGTGAATAACCGCCTTTCTCATAACAAGCAAGAAACAAAGGTCATGAACACAAATGCCACATAAAAATAACTTCACGCTTCACATCACAAACAACTGCTGAAAGTTTTGTCCTTTTCAACTTTCAAATATTGATAGTGTTGTTTCATTCGTGTAGGGCTTCATCCACCCTTCCTTTTCATCATAGGCTTTCCTTGACCCATTCAGTTTCTTATTTTCCTAAAGAGTTAATTGACATGCAGATTGTGCATGTTTTAGGAGACCCCTTCATAATGATGGAAATGATAAGTCAGGGTTTTTTTTCAACTATTTGACATTGTCTCAGTTGCGAGCCTCTCAAGAGGGATTTACCAATGAATGGCAACACATCCTTCTCTAAATAATGAAAAAAATTAAAAATGATGCCAACTCAAAATGTGGCAAAATGTTTTCAAAAAATTTCCCCAAAAAGGGGATACGTAACATAAATATTTTTATTTTTCACTTAGTGCAAAATTATTCAGAAAAAAAGAATGTTTAACAACCACATAATGTACAAAAGATATATTACTCCCCTTTTTTTCTAAAGAACACAACACAATAGATTCAACCTAATAAGCCATTGGCACCTTGAAGTCAAGCTTAATGGCAAAGAGTTAATAAGACTTTCATTTACACACCAATGGGTTTGCACCTAGACCCTTTTCAAGGTCCCAAGGTCCCAAACAAGGGTTAGACCACTAAGTCATCACCCTTGAGGTAACATACTATTCCTTTTAATATTTCATTCCATAGAACTCTGTGTGGTACTAAATTCGAAACAAACATGTAAATTGTATGTACATTTAATCCAAACTATGTTGTGTCAAGTGTTGGGCAGGCATTCAATTATGTTTTTGGAAAAGAAAAGAAAATTAAAAATTAGGAACCATTAATTTTTGAATTTTTAATGTTGCGAATTGGCCCTTGTATTATAGGTTGGGTAGATTGATGTGGCAAAGTACTAGGTGAAACTATTGTTGACTTGGTTATATTATTTTTTTGGTTGTATAGTGATGATGATAGTTTTTGTTTAACATTTGAACTAAGTGGCAACATGAACTTGTTATGGGTACATCCAAGTTTGAGAGAGATGTGTGAAGGTTATAACGATTTGACAAATGAAAATGAAAAACTTTAATTTATTCCAACAAGAAATAGTAAATAAAATATATTTACAATCTATTTTTCAATTCAACATGTTCAATCAATTTTAGACTACAATCTAGCTTGTTAATTGGCAAGGATTGAAGGTTTGTAATGGTCCAACATTATCACACATAGTTTGTATTATGATGCATTTCAAGCAAGAATACACAATTTTTTACCTATGTTTCCATGCAAAAACTATGCTATTTGCATGCATATTATGCATACAAGGGTCAACAATTTCCTTTGAAACTTGGTAATCTTTACCAAAGTTTTGATTAAGAAAAGAAATGCCTATTCAAGAATCTCATCCTAGTAGTGATTTGGCATTTTGGACCTTGTTGATTTTCAACATTGTTAACAACATTGTAGCAACCATAAATTTGAATCACATAATGCATGCACACTATGTACAATAGTTTCAAGTTCAATCATGAAAATCACTTACTATTAGTTTAAGCTAACCCATTAAACGAACCAAAAGAGTCAACTAGAAACAATAATTTTAGAGAATAATGAGATGTGAAGTTAACATTGACATTGGATGATTGTGTATCCTACAAAAAAAAATCATAACAAATAACCTAAAAAACCTATAACCTTGTCATGTTATGCTCATCACCAATGGTCATACAATTCTTAGTCTAAAAGAAGTTCCAAATGCAAGAATGTGCAATGACATCATAAAAAATATTTCACAAACACACAAGTGCCCATGCAAACACATTTGGATAGGAATAGTTATCCTAATTCTAAATAAATCAACCAATTGCTTGTTTGCCAAATGCATCAATTTAAGACAAAAATGCAAATTTCTCAAGCAAGCCTAAGAGAAAAATGCAAGTTTTGTTCAAAAGTTAGATAATTACCAAGGGTAGTAAGGTGCATTCATGTTATTAGAAATCAAAAGTGCCACAAAGACAAATTCCTTGGATACATTCAATGTTGGGTTACCTTATTAAGAGGAACTTATAGGACATGCAAAAAGTCCTAAAAGTTCATTTTAAAGCTTTTCTTGAATTAAACTTCATTTTTTATTTAGAAAGTTGGATATTTTGCTTTGATTTTCTTTATGGGCTTTAGCTTTAACAATGTTAAGTTATTTGCACCTTTCAAACCATAAAGTGACCAAATTTAGTAGTTCTTAACTTGGTGACCAATATTCTTTAAAAATATTTACTTTTTAAAGTCCTTTGTGGTAAATATTGATCCATGTATTCTTCTAGTAGATTACATAACTAAATATGGCCTTCCTACACTATATAAATCCATAAGATGAAGGATTCAATTGTTATGCTTAGCCACTTGCGTCTTACAGTGGTCAAATTTTGGTGAAAAACTTAAAATAATAACCCAGATTTTTAAAAGGCCTTCACATTGCCATTTTTATTTTTGCATTTTGGCAAATTTTCACCAAAAACAAATGCTGATCAGGAATTGCCAGTTCCAGGGTTTTTTTTGAAACCTCAAAGAACCGGTGATTTTCATGAAAGACAAAAATCAAGAACCAGCGGTTTTTAGGCAGTAAATTTGGTGTTTTCAAGATTTTAATACCCTGGTTATACATCAGAGCCAGTTTTTTCATTTTCTGAGAACCACAGTTAAATGAACACTACAGACCATCCTGCTCACCATGCGGGGTGATGCAATTGCTGATACCTGCCCATCACTGGTTAAAACTTAAAACCAGCAAGTAGGGCATCCTAAGAGAGTTTTTCACAAGCTCCAAAACACTTGTTGTCTCATTCCTGGCACGAGTTTCTACCAACACCATAGAAGGATTATGTGACCCAGTACCCACCAGCGCACCATCCATCAGAATCCCATTATGACTGAGTCATGGATGAATCAGAACTGAGTTACCAAGGTCCCAAGGTTACTAAGCTTCCACTTTGGTGAACCTTGGTAACCTATTCTGTAAACCTTCCTACTTCCACCTCACACGACCTAGGTAACTAACCACCTATGTAAGTGGGTAAGTATAAAAACAAGTTGGTAGGAAATGTAAAGTGGTTACTATTTAGGTAGGCAGGTAAGTAGGTAAAGCACTTGGTGACTACTAAGTAGATACGTAGATACATGTTGATGGGTAAAGTACATAGGTAACCCCACCTATGGGACAGACGGTAGACACAACTAAAGAAAAGTGTCCTGTCCTCACACCATCCATCCTATGTGGTGTTCTGGACCCCTGGTGGTGTTGCTGGTTCACTTGGTGGCAGCATGGTTGCCCATTACTTTCAGTGTTGTCTAGGAGGAGACTTCTGACTGTCCCACACACTTGAAGCGTGAGAACTTAATAATGTGTCACTCAGTTCAATTACTGTGGATGATAACTTCTTTCTGTACATGCACCGCATTAGTACCTACCTCAACTAGGGCCATACATGCAAAGAAAGCACCATGCTGGGCTAGATTGATTTCTTAGGGTGGTACCATGTCAGCACAGTTCCAGTGTCTAGATTCTACACGTATGGGCATTGGGCATTGTCTTGCTTCTCACAATAGCGTTACCTGTAAAGTGACCTTCCTTTTGGGCCTTTCTTTCATCTTCCAACCCTTCTTTCAACCTCTAAATATTGTTATTTGCAAAGTATTAGATGCCCAAGGTTTGAAATGATTTGTACCTGTAGTACACACAACAGCAGTGATTGATTGAAGAAAAAAAAAGACTGGATGAAAATGATATTCATCTGAGTTTCAGTCCTTGTTTAAACCCAATGTCCTTTTTTCGCTGTTTTTAGAAATCTCAACCCCTTTATGACCAAACATGGGTACTGGTGCTGTGTTTTTTTTAGTTTGCGGATACCTTTAATATGTCTTCATCAGGTTTTTTTTTTCCCTTCCCTTTTCAAAATTTTGATATGGGAAATGTGGTCAAATTTTCCAATAGTTTTGCAAAATTAGTCAAATTTATGGTAGGAAACAAAAAAATTGCCAATTGTTTTGATCAAAGAAAGGCAAAAAATTTCAGAATTTTTTTTACTGATCTTCACTTGCTTGCCTTGAGCAGATCCAAATTCTGTTCAAGTCTAACTCCACAAATGACTCCCTTGGAGTAATAGCATGTCTGGATTGGATCCAATGGGTGAAGTTTGAATGCCCACAAAAATTCATAGTTATATTTTCAATACCATTTAAAGAAGAGGCAATTGCCTTGACTGATCCCATGTTTAAAAAAAACTACCAAGCAGGGATTTTATTTAATTTTTAAAATGAGCTTGAAAAATTGGTGACATTTTCCCCCAAAATAGAAAATTTAGTTGAAATTATACTAAAAAACAGATTTGTCCAAAATTTTCTCCAAAAACTAATCATCAGGTACCAAAATCTTGCCCTGAAAAAGAAAACTGTTTGTTTCAAGAATGAATAATAATTATTCATTTGTTTTTTTTGCAATAAATACTTGACAACCACCACAAGGGTTACTTCTGAAACTGAGGATTACCTTCCTTAACCTGGAAGGCATTAGTGTCACATGAGCAGAAATGTATACTTGTGAGCAGAGGTGTGAGAAAGACATCTTTGAGCTATTTAGCTATGTCAACGTGTTATTCCAAACAGCTTGAAAAACAAACTAGCCTCCAAATCCACAACGTTAGGAATAATGTCAAGGACCTAGACACCACCAACACATTGTCTTGCAATCACATGATCACCCAAATACTGAGAGTTTAGGCCTCTACAGTCAGGCCACAGAAATCAATTCTGAAAAGAAGGTTGCCATAGAAGACGCTACTTGTTGAGTTGATTGAGCTCAATTCTGACGTCGATTCCTGTACCACAGCAATTGATTTGCCCAGGAAAAAACCTTACTATGAATTTACCACATAATCATCAATGTGTGAAAAATTCTTATGCCATAATCAGATTTATGCAATTTATTTGACCAAAATCCAGATTACTACAAAATAAAAAGGGTGTGCCAAATAGAAGGTTTCAAAGACTAATTAACTGCCTGTGGTCAAGAGTCACCAGACTCTAGGATCACCAGCTACAGAATATAATGATCCTTCAAATTTGGGCCTCCCAACATCTGCTCCTTACTAGTTATCCAATTGTGATCATGCTTGGCAGGAAGGACTCATAAATATAAATAAATTTATATACACTTTGTATTCCATGTCCAAGGTGCTAGGAATTGGGTGCCTCCACCTCAAAGCTCAGCTCTCGAGGAAAGAACTGGAAGATAGTTGGAACAGGGTTGATACATTTCAGAGAGTGATTACATACAAATTGAGAATCTCTGGCAGAGAGCCTCCTAAACCTTGGACTTAACCTGTCAATGCTGAGCTACAAATCGAAATTCACAAACATGGGCCTTGTTGTTTGTGCATTGAAGGTCTGGTGCATAGTTAGTGCTTTTTTGCTAGACCCTAAACCTAAACCCTAATTTTGGAGCTTGCATAGAGAACCATGGCACATACTTAGTTTTTCTTCGCTAAACCTAAACCCAAACTGTAATTTTTGGATCTCACCTGCACAGAGGACCATGGAGCATACTAAGTTTTTCTTGCTAAACCTAAACCAAAACCCTAATATTGGATCTCACAGAGACAACCATGGTGCATACTTGGATTTTTTTGCTAAACCTAAACCCAAAACCCTACTTTTGAAGCTTGCCTGCTTAGAGAACCATGGCACATACTTAGTTTTTTTACTAGACCTAAACCCATATCCTAATTGGAGCTTGCCAGCATGCAGAGAATCTGAACTATGACACATACTAATTGCTTTTGCTAAACCTAAACCAAAGCCCTAATTTTGAAGCTTGCCTGCACAGAGAGCCATGGCTGAGCAGCAGCAGCAAAGATTGTTAAACTCAACAAGAAACTGGTGGTGGTGCTTGCAGATTTGAGCTGCTTCTGCTGCTGCCTAATGTGAGCTCTAACTCATCTGGGACCCTTGTTGCAGCCGATACTTTCTCCGACTCTGCAAATGCACGATGATGATGGTGATCCAATGAACACTCCTGTACAACATCATCTGTGCTGATGATTTCTAGGTCAATATCAAGCTTGCAGTCTGCTCTTCTGCTACTAGAGCCAGGCCCCAGATTCAACAGCCTTGCAGGTGCCATTCCAGGACCAGGCATGGTGCTTGTTGCAGCTTGTGGTGCGGTGGTGGGAGCAGCAGGGGAGCCACGACCAGCATGCCAAGCTGCATTGCAATAAGGACCTGTCTGCAGAGCTGGTGTTTCAGATTGGGCACTGATCATTGTTGTTGTTGTTGCAGCAGGGAAGCTGCTGGGACCCAAACTCATGCCACCGGAATCCTTAGTCCCTGATGATGTGGATGTTAACCCTAGAGCTGAGCCTGGTGGTCCTGTGTGCACTCGAATCCCATTTGCCCACTTGAAGCTGGTCGACCTGCAGATGATGTGTGGAAACTCTAGAGGAAGAGGAGCTGCTGTTGTCGTTGCTGCAGAGAAATCTGATTCCACTTCATGATCTGCTGGGGTGCGGCAACCGTCTGGAGTGTCACAGAAACTCGCAGGCTGCAGGTGATGGTGGTGGTGTGATTGCAGGTTTGATGCTGCTGCTGCTGCTGCAGCACTGGCAAGGAAGCTGCTGGGATGGACTGGTGGATTACATGACCAAGCTGCATTGACAACATGTTTAGAGAATGCATGTGTGGGACACTCAGGAAGACCATCTTTGGCAATGGCATCCCAATCAGGTTTCACAGGAATGCCTCGGGCAGTAGGAGAACTGAGAGGTGGTGTGACTGGTGCACTGCCCCCAGAGATGCCGCTGGAGGAGTTGTTCATGTTGTGGTGGTTGCAGCCTACCTGCATGGTTGTATGGAAAGGTGGTAAGCTTGCAGCAGTGCTGCTGCTTACAGACTTGCTAGCAATAGTGGCAGTTCCAGCACAGCTGCTACTACCAGCAGCTCCTCCTGCACCTGGACCTGCAGAAGCTGAAGACAAGCCTTTGAGCCATGGTATGAGCGATGTGCAGCCATCATGTTGACCAGCTGCTGCTACTGCCCCTGGATATGACGACGAGGTTGGACTCACTGATGGCGATGGAGATACAACGTCCATTTGCTGATCTTCAGATGATGGTGGTAGTGGCTTGCTTCCCTGCAGCATGCAGCAAGCAATACATACACACCCATAAAGCTCCATTTCCTTGTCTACCAACAAAAAGCACAAGATTCACATGAAAAGTTCTTGAAGCTCAAGCGGCAGACCGAGTTTGTGAGGGGAATGCATATTGCAGCGTTCTACGCATTCTACCCACAAACCCTAGGAGAAGTTTTTGGCGGCACTAGGGTGGAAGAATGGAGTGAGGAGGACAAGGGTGGAGATCAGCTCCAGGGGCGCGTGCGTGCTTGCCTTGCGGTAGGTGTTGCCTTCCTCGTCTACGATCCAGCCAGCTTCCGCACACAGTGCCTTGAGGACTTCATTGTTGTCGCAATGCTTGGGGAGCTTGTAGTTCCCGTACGAGCGCAAGCCCGCGAAGATCTTGGCCGCGATGGCTCGTCGACGCCGCTCCCTTCTCTTGTTGTTCTCCCTCTCCTTCCAAGTCGGTAGCCGCGTTCCTGACGTCATGATAAGTTTGTAAATCCTTCTCCAGTAGAAAATTTCAGGCAACTGCAGTACTCGATGATCGATCAAGCGAGCTCTTGATCTCTAGAGTTCTCAAGCTCGCCTTCTTCGACTCTGCACATGATTCCTCCCCCCGGCTTGGCTTTGTTGGTTCTCCGCCTGATCAATCTTAGCTTCGACGGCGGGCAGTGGACATTCGGAGACGAGTCTTCAAGCTCATGGGACTTAACCCTCGTCTCGAGAATGCTGCTGCTGTTTGCATCCCCAATTACGAGCTTCAACTTGTGATTCCTCAGGAGCCTCATCAGCTGTGCACTTCCCAAGGAGAAAAACAAAAACTCGTTGATTCAAGTGTGATCATGAGCGTGCTGTGCGATGGAAGATGGGAAGTTGTTTCTTGCGGCCCGTCGTGAGCAGATGCTGCTGCTGCACTCGACTGAACGGACAGTACTGGAATGAATTGCTGCAGCAGAGACAATGTATGCGCACGGTCAAGGCGGAGACATGAGCAGGCGGTAGCTAGCTCCAACTGCTTCAGAGAAATTATTAGAGAACCAAAGAGATCCCCAGTTGAAGCTGCTGCTGCTGCAATTACGACAAACTTTGACCGACACACAAGCAAAACATGAGGAAGAGTTCACAAAGCGAGCGGAGCATGCACTACTAACTGACATCAGAGCTGCAAACCAACAAAAACCTTACGACGAGCAGCATGCAGCACTAGACAAAAATCCAGCAACAAAAGATGCAGACGAAGAAGAACAACAACTCCACAACAGCGGATAAGAGTCGTTAATCCGCCAGAGTTCCAACCCACTCACCCCCTGGAGTTCCGTTCTTCGGTCCCTTGTCTCCCTGGAGTTTCCCAAAAACAAAGAAAAAGGAAACAAGGGAGTAGCGCAGCAGCAGTTTACCTTATCAGGCTGCAGATTGCATGCGTGCACACAGATCAAAGCAGGAAGGGAGAAGGCCGAAGAGACCTGAGGAAAAGAAGTGATGGCACGGCTACAGCAGCGCATGCGCGCACGCACTTTCTCGAAAGCTTTGCAGAGGAAGCGAGAATCATGGGCTTCTTCTGCTGGGTTGCCATGGACGGCCGCATGCACTGAGGATGCAACGGGAAACGCATTTCGGTGCTACTTCTTCTTTAGCGTTGGGCCGCGGGCCGATGCGGGGAGAGAGAGGGGGGCAGTGCGCGCGCTCTCTCGCGCGCGTGTGTGCGCGTGCGGGCGTGGTGCGTGCGTGCGGGCGTGCCGGGGCTGCAGCCAAACATCGCGGCCGCGCGTTCTCCGTATGGGAACATGAATGCGTCAGGCGTATGTAGCGCGGGACGACGGGTGGGCCGGCCGCCCTACCTAACGGAAAAGAGCCCTCGACCTACCTACCTAGTTAGTAGCTACTGTTTTAGGTCGGGGTGGCGGGGAACCGGAAAAAAAGGTTTAAAAAAGATATTTCCGGGCATACTACCGTCCGGGCAGCTCACCTTCCTCCTTTTTTTGTTCCCCCACCTGGTTAACTTTATGGGTTTTGGGAAACCGGTTTTGGCGTGTGCCAAGAGTGGCGTTTACGAAATGCAAGTCAATGGTCGCATAGAAGGGAGGGCAAATAATGAGCACAGGAAATGGAAGAGAATAGTGGGGGCAAACAAGTAACTCATAGTAACTTCGTGCTAATAAATAGGTCTCAGGACTTAGGAGTTGAAACTTGAGGGAGTGTTGGTAAGTCTTTTGAGCAGATTTATTACTTGTCGGTAATTAAATACTAGTGGAAATATACACTGGAGACTTTATTACTATCAGCCCAGTTGGTAAGTGTCTCCAGTTTTACCCTTTCGTGTGGCCTACCTGATTGGTAAATATTTTAGACTTACCCAGTTTCCTAATCAATGCATACCTTTTTTTTCCTTTTTTTTGGGGGAGGTTTTCCTTTACTCGAGGTTAGGTAAGCTGTTTTGAGAAGCAGAAAAGTAGGGAATATTAGAATCATTTGATAACACTGGAGTTACATATGGTGGATTTGTTCGACTTTTTGGGGCTAACTAGACATTTTAATGTTAATTTCCCATAACAATTTGGTTTTATTTTCCCATTGCACTACCTACTTTTGAGTAAGATTTGTAGACTCTTGAAACCTAATTAAATTCAATACCCATTTTCCATGCTAGGAATGTCCCTTGGGAATATTTTGAATGTCATGTTGAACTAAGAGTCCAGTTCCTGCCACCATAACAAGCATAGTCAGTCACACATGGAGGACATGCAGCAGCCTTCTAGTACAACTAGTGATGGATACTGTCGGGCCAGCCTTTTGGCATTGTAAGTATGATCTTATAAGCCTTTGTTAATCCACTACAAATTATGTGTCTAACACACAACTTTGATGTTGTGGCTTTGGATTATATTGACCTAAAATATGTTGGTGAGATGCAAAGACAACTTTGATGTTGTCTGTTGGACTCTTTTGACAGAAATATGTTGGTGAGGTGCAAGGACACCTTTGATGTCGTGGGTTGGATTCCTTTGACCTAACATATCTTGGTGAGATGGCAAAGGTCTAGAAGCTTTTTGGAATCTAGAGTAAGAAAGGAAGTACTCATGTAAGAGAGGAAGTCCATTTTGAACAAAGGCACATGTGCACAGTTAGTATGTATCATAAAATAAGAAAGAAATTCTAGACCTTTTTGAACAAACCATTACAATGTGACGAAACCCTTCACTTTTTCTCTACCATTGTAAAGTGTGTGTTTTGAGACATCAGAAAATGTGCTCATTCAAGAGCTTTTCAATTAAAAAGTGCAAAATTTCCATCTCCAGACACTGATATTTGGTAAGGGCTTACTAGCTGAACCACAATGGGACAATCCAGTCAAATCCTTTTTAACACCATCTACAACCATTCTCCCATATATATATGAAAGAACATGTTGATATACCAGGAATGCTGAAATATCCTGGTGGCACCCCATTAAATACCCGGGTATTGATTTCACCCCTAAGAAAGATTCCATGCCGCAAAGAAGGGTTCCAACCTTCAAATCTCTGGTTACTATTTAACTCCATTCTTTACACCAATAGAAGACTTTTGTAACCCATTCTTATGTATTTACTGCTCAAGATGAAAATTTTCTTGAGTAGAAGCATAAAGCGTTATGGGCATTTCTGTTCCATTGTAGGAAAAGTTGTGCACAATAGAGAAGAACCAGTGTGTGGTTATTTGAATTTATAAAGAACCACAGTTGTGAACCCTAAGGACCACCCTGATAATTGTCAGGTATTTCTTATAATTGCCCAACACTGACACGAACCTCTTGTTTTTGCAAAATTAGGGCCCAAATGCGAGGAGGATAGAATCTCAACACAATGGAATAAAGGGCATTATGTGCCTCCTTGCTCCAAAATTGGTCAGAACAACCTCCAGTTCCAAGTTTTTGAAAGTTTTCAAAGAACGGGCAGGTTTCATGAAAGAGTCAGCCAAGAATTGGGTGGTTTAGGGTAGGTTCCTTGATTTATTGTTTTAAATCGTCAAATCAGGGATCCATATACCTTTATAGTTAGGTATTATTTTAAACTAGTTTTTGATCTTGATAGCTATGTAGACCTTTATTTTAATTTGTTGGAAAGCTTTGTACCCATGCAATCTCTAGCATTGGGGAGTGTGTAATATGTACATGGAATTGCACCTGATTTTGGAACGAGACTCAAAGGTTTAAAATTTGAAATAATTAGGCTCAAACCTCCACCTTGAGAACCTGCAAATAAATTTAACAATGCCAAAACTAATATCAAAGTTATCTTTAAAAAGGAAGATCCACACAACACTGATCAAAACCACTATTTTGTTGGGGTTCATGGTTCAAACTTGACTGATAAACAATGCATTTGTTGACAATGTGTTCATTTGGTTGTTCAACTTGCAAACCAATAAGATTTTGAACATCTTAGTTTCATGTGACAATTGTGACCCAACTCTCTTTCCGATTCATTAGAACTAGTGTGGCCTGTGCCATTGGCCCACGTGTGAACCCATTACAAAATGGGGAAACTCAACATGTGAACATTTTTTTGCGACGTATGTATGGATTTTTTGAATAGCCAAATATGAAAGGAAATCATGCTTGAATTGAGTGGTAAGCCTTCATGTGTTACCACATCTTCCACTGAATTTTCCTTCCAAAACCTGGTTTTTTGGAATTTATTTGAATTTTCAGTGGCAGAAATCACTTTAAAATCAATATCTGCCACAATCTAAATCCAAATCTTACCAAATAAATTCCATTAAATCCTGCTCATCACGATCTTTCGAACACCACCAAAAGCACATTCCAATTCCTCTGAAACTTTCAGCTACAATTTAATTTAATTTTCAGTGAAGAAATCATTCAACATTCAAGAACTTTTACATCGCAAGTCCAAACACCATGAAAACAAGCTGATGCACCCCTCCTCATTGAGAGCTTTCCAAAGAAACCCTGAACACAATCTGAAGCACCCCGGTTTGGTGGATCTCAGAAGTACAGACAACACAAAACAAACAAACTACCTTGCTTCATAGATAGACTCTTCAACTTTTTAGACAGTTGGAAACAAAATTAGTTTTTCAACCCTTCTCAGGTATGTGTTAGGCATGGGAAATTGATGATACACTATCAAGACATCTCTGCCAAAACCTCTTTGAGACTAAATGAACATAAAGGGTTATATCAGTGCCCATCTGATGGGGTTTTCCTTTCTCAAATTCCTCAATTTGGTCCACTGGCAAGGATCCCAGCGCTAACTAGCATAACATGGCGAATGTCCTAGGTGGCCTATTGCATTTTTACAAAAGTGTTGTCACAAATGGTGACCTAGGAAGTGCCAAGGTCCAGATGTGGCTAATTAAATTATTTTTATTTCAAAAAATGGCGAAAATTCCTAAAGATCACATATTTATATTCTTGTTTTTCTGTTTTTTTGAAAAAAATCACCAAATTGCTAAAATTTGCAAAAACAAAAACACCAGTGCCCATTATCAATTCAATTCTAGTTCTTATTATTTTGAGTTGGGAATGGTGGTTCTAGTTTTAGGGGTTTCTTGGGGCGCAAGGGCAGGGGCATAATGGGAGGCAGCACCATGTGAACACAGCAGCCATAACCACACTGGTGTGCATGTGCATGGCCACTAAAGATCTAGAGACTGGAAGGAGGGGAACTTTAGCACCCACATTACACTACTGCCAAAGTGCCAGCCCAAAGGAACATTCCTATTGCTCAAAGGCTCAAAATTGGGCCCATTGGCTTTGCACTAAGGCCCAAGCCCAAGAACCCAAGAATGATATGCTCACCTACATGGCTTTATTTTCATATCACATTTTCTTGGTTCCGCTTATCAAACAAGAACGTTCATACAATAATAACCCAACTTTTTGAGCTTCTCCTAAGAAATTGTGTCACTAATTTATTCATTAATTTTTCAATTATAGCCCTTGGATGGAATGAATCTTTCATAATGTGAAAGGAAGGGGAGGAAGAGGTCACAAGGAGAACGTCCTCACCTTTCAATAGACCTAGTGTAGCTTGTGCTGTTCACCACATTTTCGAATGTTGATTGAATTTTGAAAGGGAAAATGGTACATGTTAACTTTAGCCTAAGTTTGAAATCCAATTTTGATTCAAATTTCAGTTCTTTTATTGAATTTTCAATGACAAAAAAAACTCAAAACTCAATACATTATGCATTTTAAGTCAAAAAGTTATGAAGTTGCCTCCATGAAACCTTTCACATGAAGTGCTTTCCAACAATATCAAGAGCATGCCTCAATTTCCTTGAAAAGTTTGTTTTAACCTTGGCAGGTTCTTGAGACCCAAACCTGAACTGGCAACTCCTTGCTAGATGGAACCAAGATTAGGACTGGATCATGGGACAAGCCTTTTGTAAAACATGGAACCAAACTTAAAGCCCTGAATATATCTATTTCAAAACATGTGAGGTTCTTTAAGTAGGAAAGTTGATTTTTTTCTCAAAAGTTAGCAAGTAGGCTGAATATTGTAAATAGATAATCTAATTTGCTATAAAACTTGCTACCTTCACAAATCCAAATTTGAATTGTTGTAAAATTCAATACCTATACAATTTTAAACCTTGGATTGTGTAATACGTACATGAAATCAGACCCGATTTTTGAAGCAAGCCCAAAGGTTCTTGAATTTAAAAACTAGTGCCAAAATTGGAACTATATGTTTTGAAATTTGAAAAACAAACCTCAAACCCGGACCCAAAGAACCAGCAAAAAATTTCTAAGTGTGAAAACCAGGATCAAAGGTTCTCTGAAAAAAGAAAAACCATAAAACACTAGTATACACTCCTCACCAATGAAAATGTCCTCACCTTTCACAAGTGGGAGGATGGATAGGATGACAATAGAAAAGGAGAGGATCCCTTCTTGAGCCTATTGGTTTTACATAACCCCATTAATTTTACATGACTTGCCCTTGGGCTAGCAAATTTTACTTTAATATGGGCTCAAAAAATGGTAGAAGAAGTCACCATGAGCTAGTTATGAGCCTTGAGGGTTTAGAGATTTCTTGGGCTTTGGGCTTAATGTCAAGTTGCCAAACTTTTATACCAATCTAGTATGGCCACAATGAGTGTTTAGGGCTGACAACTAACATCATTCTAACACCAACAAAGTGCCATGAATCAAAATATCATAATTTCTAACATTGCAATCACCAACGATCCCTAAACATTATTTCAACATTTTCACACTTGATGCAAATTAGTAAATAACATTGAGTTTTTTTTAGAGTTTGACATCCATCCACACCTACAAAGCAATCTTTCACTTTGTTTAAAAGAGAGAAAAAGAAATAAGGATAGAAGGATGCATGCTAAACATTGAGTTGATTGAGTTGATTTGTCACTTTGTGAGACTTTAATTAACACCAATTTTTTACTTTAAAATCTATTTTATTCAAAAATTTAACATTAGTTAACAATGGTTACTAATGTCATCTTTACATTGATGTCACATCATATGCCCCTTAATATTTAATATTATTTAACATTAGCTGTGAATTTTGATTAACTTTAACATCCTTAACAATAGTCTAACACTAAAATTAATATAGAGCGTGACCATATTTTTAAAGTTGAGTAGGCATTTAAATTAAATACTAATATCCCTTCTATTGGTCGCATCTCACATTTTTTTGACAAAAAGTGGACCATCTTCATTGTTTACATGTCATGCATACTACATTCGTGCCTAACCCTATCCAAAATAATAGAGTTGCATAAGAGAACATACAAAACAAAACTCCAAAGTCATTCCATTGGAATAAGCCCCCTAGCATGGAAAAGTCGAATCTCATTCAGACTAAATTGTGTTCTAACAAAAAAAATTGTTCTACAAACCTTTAAACATTATGTCGTAACTATTTAACAAATATAACTATCTTTGGATGGCATTTTGGGTGTTAAAAAAATTTCATTCCTTTGAACATTAATGGTTTAGAATCTCTTTAGCAATGAACCTTCAGATTTCCATTTCTTTTCTTCAAGTAAAAGTGGTGAAAAAAATCAAGAATTCTGAGCTTAGATTGGGGTTTAACCTTATAGTTTTGAAAGGATTGAACACTTGTTCTGGTGGCTTAAATAGTTGATGTGGTGATTACATTTAAAATATTTGAACATGTTTGTGGGTTATAATGAAGGTCAATCCCCTAGTTGTGTACCTTTAGACAAACATATAAGGCGCCCAAAATTGCACATTCAAGAATGATCATCCAACTTTACATTGCAACAAAAGAAAACCAATCCACCATTTAGATTATAATATATAATTAGAAATAAAAGGAGACTAAAGCATGGACAAGTTTGAATGTTGACCTTATTAGATTCATGATACAATCCAATGTTCATTTTTCAACTTTATTTTAAAATTCAATAATGTTTTTGTGTTGAACTCTATCCTTTGATTTATTGTGATTTACATTTTCTTGATATGTTGCTTCATCCAAGGAATGATAATTCCCTATCCATTTGTTTTGCTCACAATTGCCTAACTTCAAAACAAACGTAATCATGTTTAACATTATAGGGTTTGATTATTGTCACAACTCATTAGCTAGCTCAAAATGACAAAAGTACTTTGAGTTATTATTATTTTGTTATCATATGCTTGAGTGAAACTTATCGTGCATTCATGAAGGTGGAGAGTTGCATGGTTTGTTAGCAATTTTACATGTTTACAATGTTGGTATGCAAGTTACAATGTGGAGGAGTACATTTACAATAAAGGTACCACAATAAAAACCAGTAACAAGTCATGACTAATTAGTGTTGTCCTTTTTTTTATCCCACGATGGTCCATATAAACACAACTTTTTTTTGGTAAATAATGAAGATGTTTGGTTAATCTTATTGTCAATTTGTGTTATAATTGGTGGTCAAGATGATCTAAACAGTTTTGACATGTCTCAACCAATTTAATAAACATGTTAAGACTTAAAGGATTTCAAGACTCCATGTCATTCTAGTCTAATATTGTCACTTTCTAAGTGCCAAGAGCCTATTCAAAAATTTAAATAATGATTATTATTTTTGTATACACATGTGCTTGACTTCCTTTCAAACCTTGAAAAATTAATTAATTTTTTCTAAATGAATATAAATTTCCTTCTCTTTGCAACCCCAAAACCTAAAATTTTCAAGGTTCCAGCATCACTAAATTTGTGAAAATTAGTGTTTTAATCATTTTTTTTGTCACCACATAAATGTATTGATTTATTTGTAGTTAAAATATGAAGATATTTGAAAAGGTATTGTTATTCTTTTAATGAAAGTCAACATTAAATTAAGGACACATAACGACATTTTTTAAACATTAAAATTATGATTCTTCTTAACCATAATGATTTTAATGTAAATATTCACTTAATGACTAAAAGGTTTTAATTATGCATTATGATATTCATAATGATTACCTGAAGTTGAGGTTCATAATGATATCAGAGTGAGTCCAGCCTTCTAGTGATCATGCTTATAAATTATATGCCTAGATGAGATTTGGAACAAAGATGAGACATGATAATCAGTAGTCAAAATATGGCTTGTTTTTATTTCAATTTGGATGCGTTGCATTCATACTTGTTTTTCATTTAGTTTAATGAAAGTACTAAAGTATAATTGATTAAATATTTTGGTAAACATAAGCACTTTGAGTGGATTTTGAATACATATTTTGTTTGGCAATGAAGAAAATTATTTCCCAAAATTTGGTCCATTGTTTGTTGCTACAATAGAAGTTGCATATTAAAGACTTGTTCAAAAAAAAAATTATTTTGCCATTTTGCCTTTTGGACCATTAGTCTTTTATGCTTTGATTTGTTGTAGAAATGAAATGTGTGAAATAAATAATGTACATGCATTGTATATAACATGTGATTTTGGTGGTGTTGTCAAATTATAGTTCATTTTGTTAAGAAATGTGTTTGAGTTATGTCTAAAGGGTGGTTGCTTCCAAAATATAAGGTGCAACTTGATGAAATATATATATATATATAATTCACTTCAATGTAAATATAGTGCCAAGAATTGAACTATGAGATTGTGTTTAAAATATTCTCAATTTTAATAAAATATTATTATAATTTTTTATTATTTCATAGCATACAAAAATACCCCATTTTTCTCATGTACTAATGTTGTGAACATCAAACTTAAATTGAGCTACTGTTGGGTTTGATTGCTAATCAATGTTTATCCTGGATCAATGATCATTTGCAAAATGTTACTCAAGGGAATGATGTTGTTAAAAATATTTTATGTTGAAGAAATTTGTAGTGTCATCGTGAGATGGTATAGTGTGATTTCCAATTGCTTCAAAAGATTTTAATGTGTCAAGGGTTATGACAAACTACACCAAAACATAGTTAAACTTTAACCCAACTTTTCATAAAAAAATGATCTTGAACAAGGACATGAAGTATAAGAAAATTATTAAACATAAATTATATCTATAACATGAAAAGACGTGGAGCATATTGGACCATTCCTTGTTGCTATTACTGGTGGAAGGATCTCCTTATAATACTATATACATTAATTTTTCTTCAACATATTCTTCAGATATGATTATTTATAATTCCAGTGATGAGAGGAACAAGGAACTAGTATGCAAGGGTGATTTTTTGAAATTTATTGTATGTTCATCCTTGAACAATTCCAAAGACAATTCATACTTACCTCCTTTTCAAGTTTAACTATCTCAGTCCTTTCCTCTTTCCATCAAAATGGATATAAAAAGGCAGATTAGCATATGCCTTTTTATGTCCATGATATTTATACTAAATTAAATTAAATTAAATTCAAGAGTGACATAAATAATCATGAACTATCGAAAGCCATATGGGCATCATCACATATTGCATAATCTTGTTGGCAAATTAAATGATGCATAAATCCTAATATTTGAACCCCGAATCCCATTAATCTTGACTAGGGTAGAAATACCCCATGGTTGTTATAAAGGTAATGACTTTACATTCTCCTATATATAGTCCTATATATGCTAACTATGGTGGTTAGCTATGGGACAGCATTGTCAGGAACCCAATGAAAAACAAATTCCTGGTCAGCCACTATCCATCCAAATGGTGTGCTTGTGGGTGTAGGGTAACTATGGCCCTGTATATCCATTTGTCAATACATATATGTTGATGGCAAGTTTGAAGAGTATAGATAGGATCTGTAAGGATGTGTGGACGCACCTATTCCGCACATTACAATGGTATGGACAGCATAATTGAGAAATGTTGTCCACCCAGATATGTATATTGGTATCCTAGTCTATAATCTATTGCTATACTGAGAGGGTATGCCATATCCTCCCAACACTTGATGCTATCAAGCAAAGATTCTAAAAAAAATCACAACTGAATTATCCATGATGAAATATTGTTTCATATCTGACAAATTATAACAAATGTAAATACCATAGTACTAGATCAGATTTAGTAGTTGGGCTGATTTATTTGTTTATTATTCATTAAAATACTTTTTTGGCATCTAATATATATTTCAAGATTTTTGGCTTCCATTATATAAATATTCAGTAATTTTTGGCACAAATAAGAATTTCAATAATTGTTCATCCATTTCAATATGTAACATTCACTATGTTTCTTTATTTTTGTTTGCATAGTTGTTGATTCTTCTTTGCCCCCTTTGGTGCACCTCTATAACGTTCAAGAGACCATAGATAGTAGTACAATGCTGGAAGATTTTGAAGTAACTTCGTGTCCAAGTTGGATGCTTTAAAAATGATATGCACCAAACATGTGCAGTTCCACCAAAGTTGAAGGTCATGTTGTTGGGTTGAGTAGAGCATCTACAAATACAGTGATGAAGAAGAAAATATGAAAAACATGCTATTGATTAGCACTTACAACCCCTTAGGTTTCTAAAACTTTCCACAATGAGCAACTTGAATTTCACAACTTTGCGCAATGAAATGTTCAAAAAATTGGCAGTTTAAGAAAATAATCTAATTACTGCCAAATCCTAACAAGTACAACTCTTATATATATAAGAAGGGAAGGAGAAGATTGAGAAAGAGTTGATTATCCTCCAACATATTTTTTTCCAGGAGGTTTGAAAAGCTGTATGACTATGTATGTCAGGGACAAGGAAAGTATATAAGTAGGTGCAAAGGATTCGGACAGAAAGGCATCCATATTTTTATTGTATAGATGTTGCATCATCATGTTAGACAAAGCAAAGTGAAAGCCTCTCTTCTCCTCCCCCATTGTCCAGGCTGCCAAAATCATGAAGATCTTCCATACCCACAGGCTATCCAATAAAATCTGAATAACATGCGTTTGGTTGCTGCAAGCATAGGTTTAAGTATTGCAGCAATGGATTCCTTTAGAAAAATTCTCAACGGATTCTTGAATCACAAGCAGATAAGAAGCCCACCCTCAACCTCAACTACCCTGTAAAGGCATGCAGCCAGCCAGCCAGCAATAGTACTGACTTCTCATAACAGTTGGGCAACAAGGATTCAAGAAATCCATTTTCAGGATTTTCAAATAATTCTGAACTCCATAACACCTCATACCTTACCCATGTGATTGAAGAAGGGAAGGAAAGCAGGTCACGTTAGGTGAGGGATCAAGACAGTGCTGGGCGGGTATCAGGAAAAAAAGGTGAGAATCAACAAGTGTTTCAATTCGGTTTTCACCTTGAATATCACCGGGTATTACCTTTCATGATTCTTGTTTGAAACCTGCCCCATCAGTTCTCATTGGGCTGAGAACTGGTCACTAGAAATTTGGCTTTTTTATTAAAAAATTTCATACCATATCAAGGTATTAATGAGTAATAAGCCTAGGGGTCTATGCTAGTGAGTGGGATGTAGAGTCTAGTGTTTGGGGTAGTAGTTAGGGTTTTTAAATAATAGGTTTCGGGGTTTGAAGGTGAAAGTGGTGTCTCAAAACCTTTGTTTGCACGGAGGCTTCTTTTCCATGATTCCCTCCTTCGCTCTTCTTCATTTATCATTTTCCATTTTTTTTGTGCTTTGTGTGGTTTCTTTGTGTTTATAGGTCCATGGACCAATGTTGGTTTGTGATTTGCATTTGCATTTTTTGTTTTCTTGCTCAATTATTGTGTAACAAAAAAAAGAATGGGATAACTAAGCAAGTTTTATTGGTGTAATCTTATCATCTAGAATCATGGAAGTGTAAAGCAATAAGATGCAATAGAGATCTGGATTGTAATATAACAATGATTACACACTTGCAAATTGTTCTATCAAATCTAAATTATGGGTTGTAAGGGATCAACACATTTTGACTTCCCTCTCATTAAACCCACTAATTATTTATGGTAGTTCAATAGTTACAACACCCTTTACCAAACCCTAACACATTTGTTTCCCACAAAAGTACATTGAAACACATGCCACACAGGACATCATGATTTTGAACAATACAAATGATTCAACACGATCCTACATAAAACATAATTTAAATCTTCTAGACCTCAAGATATTAACCCCCACAACAAAATAATGAAACAAAATTCACACACAAGCACATGGAGTTGGACAAAAAAGAAACAAGGACCTAGTTAGACCAACAACATTTTACATTGCACACCCAATCATTTTCAAGAACCACATTTCCCTTTAGAATTCCCATAATAGTGAATATTCTATCCTAATTAGATGGAACCATTATTCACCCACATGACCATAAATAACTTACTATCACATGAATTGCTCTCCAAATCCTTGTGGTGTTTCATCATTTCCCTTAACATAACCCCTAAATACTATTGTTACATTTGCTTCCTTTCCTTTGAGGCTAAATAACGAAAAAAACACTAATTTAGAATCAAAAAAACAAACAACAATAGGCCATATTGTCATTCTAATGCTACTAAACCTTGCATATGATCTCTACCATCAAAGCAAAATCATCAACTCTAGAAGAAAACCCAAAGAAAATGAAAAACTTAACTTTTGTCCCCATCTCTAAGTGCCCTTCATATATGGTGAAGCTCTTTGTTCCATAATTCACATACTCCAAGCAAACATCATAAGCTCACACCACAAAAAAAACTTTTCACATCAAGAACTAAAAAACACAAGATAACACCAAGTGCCATCAAAATACCAAGCCACAATAAAAATGCCACACTCCATAAACTGCAAGAAACAAAATCAAGCAAAAGCTAAGCATCATGTCTACAAGTCCTTTTCCCCATCACCATCAACTACTCAAAGCCTTGTGTGTTTCAGCTTTCAATATTTAATGGCATTGTTTGATCCAATTAGGGTTTCATTACCTTCAATCCATGTCATAGTTGTTTTTTTCCTTCCGTTGTTGCTAACGCATTTTTTTGTTCATTGTTACTATTCAAATGTGTCTTCTTGTTGTTCATTTGACGTTGCATTGATGTTCACTTGTGTTGTTTGGTGGTGCTTCATTGCAATTTGCTACTATTATTCCATGATGCTACATTCTTACTAAAAAATGCCTCCTTGCTACTCATTATTATTGCTCAATGGTGCATCGTTGTTGCTCCTTGACCTTGTTGCTACTATTACTTAACATTTCATTGCCTATTGTTTGTTTTTGTTGTTCCCCAACACCTCACTATTCATTTTGACTATTCCCCAAGACTTCATTGCTACTATTTACTTTTGTTACTATTGTTCATTTTCATTATTACACATCAACACAACATGCAACACCCAAAATTAACTACATTTTGACCTATTGTTCCTTGCCAATGTTTCATTTCTACTCATTGCTATTATTTACTTTTGGTTTTATTCCTCTTCAATTTGGTACTTCCTCTTTTCTTTATAAATGTGGGAAAAGGAGCTTGAAGTTTTGATTTTTTCAAATTAAAACTTCTTCAAGTTCTTTTCAAATTCAAATTTCTTCAAGGTAAGTATTTTTTCCCCCTTTTATTTATTTTTGAGTTTGTTTTGGTTTTGCATTTGTTTACTATTGATTTTTTTATTGCATATGTTTTGTATGTTAATCATTTGTTTCTTATTTGTTGTATGCAAGACTTACTTTTCATACATTGTGTTATTTTTTTCATACATTATAATTTGCACATTGCATTTTTTGTATGATGAAGATAGGAAAGACAAGTGAATTAACTTTACATTGTAAATGCTTGTAAATATTTTGATTTGACTTTCACATCATAGATCATTAACTTAAACATAAAAATAAAAATTACAATTTTGGTGAAACTTTTTTTAGATTTCTTCACCATGTCATGTAATTTTCTTATGGAAGATGATGTAGTAAAGTGAAAATGAGAATTTAATAAAAATTAAAAATGAAATGAAAATTTATCTCAATGGCACAATTATGGAAGAAGAAACTATGGAAATGACAAATAATCCAGGTCTCTGAATAGAAAATAGTATATCAAAAGGAAATGCAAAAAAAATAAAACAAATACATTTATTACTAGAAGAAATTTGGAAACAAACGACTACAATTTCAGTTGCAAAAGACAAAATTATAGTCGTAATAAACACATGCAACTACAACCCTATAGTCACCTTGGACAAGTGGCAAAAGACAACCAATCACAAAAATTCCATGTGGCATGTATAGTCACCCCTTAGTCACATATCACTTTGCAATTGTAAAGATTTTTCATCCATTGACTAGTTGTAAAACTATGCAACTACAAATACAACTATGTAAAATATTAGGCATCATTTTTAAATAATTTAATATTATTTTAAATCACATTTCATAATTAAATTATATATAAGTAATGCAATATAATAATTTATATTATTGGTAATTTCATAAATTTTCAACCTACAAGTTGTTGACCCATGTCATTGCCTAGGCTAGGCTAAAAACTTAATTTATGTAGCTAGGTAGGTCACTTAGTTTAGGTACTTAGGCAGGCCTAGGTAAGCACCTAGGTTAAGTAGCCTAGGCAACATATGCAAGGTACATATGGTCAACATACCACCATTGACCACAACTATGTCATTTGTGAAGTGTGATTATCCTTAAACCCCAAGGATGGATGTCAACTCTTTTGCCATCAAACCACCCCACTCGACTGGAAATATAATGGAATGCATTATATTTAACCCATACTTGAGTTTAAACATTACACAAACTTCAATTTCAATATTTCATATTTTATTGATATTTGTTCAAATGAAAAAAAATAAGTTAATTTTCAAAGTAGTTTCAATGACATACATAATTAATTATATTTTTTCTTCCAAAAATGTACATTAATTTGATTCTTTTTTTCTGAATTTTGTTAAAATGAATTACAACATTGTAATGATGATTTGCTAGAGTTCTTTTTTCAAACACATGATGTATGAATGAAAAACATTCTACAACTAATATTTAGTAATTAATAAATAAATAATTTATCTCCAACATATTGATCTTTCATTTTATTAAAAAAAAATGTTATACAATGTGATTATAATATATCATAATTTTAATTAACTTACATGTAGTTTTTATAAATGGATAATATATCTATCACATTTCAAAAAATAATAATTAAAAAATATCAGTTATAATATGTATGATGGATAATATTTTTCTATATTTTAAATTTTAAACTAAATGACATTTAATAATGTTAGATAATTAATGAATTTGATGGAATTTTAAGTTTTAAATTTTTACAAATATAATATATAAAATTTATCTAAATTTATCTAAATTTATCTAAATTTATGGTAAAAGTCTTATGATCAAATAAATGAAATATTATTTAGACATCTTAAACCTCTATTTGATTTTTAAATGTATCATATTGATTATGATTATAACAAGTTTTAATTTTACCAATAAAATTTAATTTTCATTTATATTATATAATTTAATATTCATCATATATAATATTTGTAAATAGATCATAACTCTTATATATTTGATAAAAATATAATAACTTTTATTGTCAATGCCAATAAACAATAAAAACTATTAATAAACAGTTAAACACAAGTTGATTATCAAACAAATATTGCAATTCCAAAGATGCCACATATGTTTTAATCATCAAAATATTGTAAATGGAAAATTTATTGGCCTTAGTTGCCAAAACAACTATGACTAGTTGAAAAAACAGTTAGGTTTTCATCCATCCAAGATCCATCCACAATATTGGATGAAAAATGTGCAGTTTCATTTTACTTTTCCGTCTAAACATGGAACAATCACAAATTATAATCACATTTGCAACTTCATTCAATTCTATCAATAATATAATCACATATATGAATATACAATAGTCACATATATGACTACACACATTTACAACTAAAATGACACATAGGACTAATCTAACTATAGTTGTAAAAGTAGTTGATTTGGACACTAGTTGCATCTATAATCATAACCATATGGTTGGAATGGACAAGATTTTTCTAGTGTATAAAAATTGCATGCTCAAAGGAAAGTATGGAAATGGCATAACATAATTGAACTATGTTGGGCCTTTTATTATGTTAATGATGAAAAAAATGTTGAAGAGGGGAATCTCCAGATCATGAAATGCGTCATTTGTTACAAAAATCATGTGAATACACCTAATCCAAGCACTTAAGAAAGAAAAAGTCTAATAATATAGTATATGACCCATGGAATAATTGCTTTGAGAACACTTGAGTGTAAATCATGCCTTATTGCAAAAAAATTGAAAAGGAAATCAATAATCCAATGAGAGAAAATGTGAAAAAATAACTAGCAAAGAAGAAGCTTAATGTGTCTAGTAGTGCAATAATTAATTTTTTTGGTGTCTAAGATACTTTTCTAAATAATAATGTGTAATAAAAAGATTTTTTCACGACCTTGGCCTTTTGATTATGAAGAATCAATTGCCTTTACAATGTGTGAAGAATGTATGATTCAAATGTTTAGTTTTACATTTGTGTTTATAAGTTATTTTCCCATTCAAAAAAATAGTTTTGTAAAAAAATATTTGCCTAACTTGGTGAAAAAAATGAAACAAAAATATGTTTTGTGAAAATTGACAAATTTTATTTTTGTAATAACAAGTTTTCACTTATGGATGTTTAAGGGGGCACACAATATATATTTTTTGTTATTAACTTCAATTCTAATTGATAGCATAAATAGTTATTGGTTTGTTTGAAGTAACAAAAATTATTAGTCAAGCCTTAACCAAGAATTTGATAGAATTACTTGATTAATATGACTTGAAAAGAAAAATCATTATTTATGTCAAAATGAAAAGTCAAATTTGAATACCCCTAACAATTGTTTTGAAATCTATTATGACGTGTGAAATTATAGGTTTGGATGAAAGATTTCAATGTACTTCTTTTGGCTATGTTTTCTTTAAAGCATGTTGGTATGTTACACATGATGAGAAACTCTGCAAAAATCTCATATTTGTTTTAATCAAATTTGCACAATCAAAATTCTATAAATGTATAATTTTGGCTTAATGTTTTTGGGAAAAGCAAATAAGAATGGCATAAGCCTTATGCAAATTTTAATCTTCACTAAAGAAAATTGAATACCTTAATGAAAATAAGGTAGATTTTTATTTTCTTATTACTTGCACATTTTTTGAATACTTAATGAAAATAAGGTAGATTTTTATTTTCTTATTGCTTACACATTTTTTGAATACCT
>Ga0116227_10003111_pt1 | contig 37191 bp, 17 predicted proteins | sample S1TSphgellanicum_FD_89693 | JGI IMG/M metagenome (GOLD analysis project Ga0116227, IMG submission 89693) | Host-associated microbial communities from peat moss isolated from Minnesota, USA - S1T2_Fb - Sphagnum magellanicum MG | ecosystem: Host-associated > Plants > Peat moss > Unclassified...
AAAAGATGAAAAAAAAAAAAAAAAAAAAAGAAAAAAAAGAGAAAAAAAAGAAGAAGGAGGGGGTGGGGGGGGGGGGGGGGGTTTGAAATCTAAGGGAAAGGTGGGCCAGTGCAAAGAAAAGAAAACCCACCTCAATGTTTGGTTTGGTTCAGGTTAACTGGTTTGGGTTCATCTCAAAACAGCCAAACCGGCTTCAGCCACAACTGGTGCATTGGTGGGTGCTGGGTCACAGCAGCCTGGAACTGGAGTCCAAAAACTGTTTCCTGTCCACGCACTATCCACCCCTTGTTGTCTGCTCATAGTTCTCACTCCGACAGCACATCAGAGATTCTCTGGTGAGAAAGGAAGACTGTTGAAGAAAAGTGCGAAAGCTTTGATCATAGGAACCAAGGTGTTGAAATGTAAGGCTGTATGTAACAAGCCGCCCATCACTTAATGACTCTGCCCTTTAAATGATATCCATAAGAATGATGAATAATCAATATACAAAATTGGCAACACATGGTTAGCATGGTGAATCCCAAGTGGATCCTTCAGTCATCTGGAAATATTTCTTTAGTGGACTCCACACAACCCTAGAATGTAGAGACACCCAACTTTGGCCCACTTCTGGGTGCATCCCAATGTTTCCAGTCTTTGCCCTCAAAGGGGTAGAGCCAATAAAGAATACTAGTCAAAAGTCATGGAACTGGAGAAATGAAATAAAAACCTCTATTGCAAAAAAGAAAGAGTCACAAAGCTAAGTGCAAGAGTATGAGGAAGAAGAAACCTAAACTTAGCGATTGGAGGGGAAAAAAAAGAGCATGAAGCAGATATATAAGGTGTAAAGACCAATTTGTAAACTGTGGAGTTTTGAACTTTAAAAAAAGAGAATTGGTAACTCTGGCAACAAGGTTTACCCTTGACCACCAGGGTACCTCACTATCCTCACATAGCATAAGGAGAAGGGGTCCAGTTGGGAATTGAACTCCACCAGCTTCACAGCCAAACCCTCAGCCACTGGGGTAGCTCACTGGTCCTGGAGATTTGAACTTCCACTTTTGGACAGAGAATCTATGAAATCTTCATATTGAACAACCCTAAATCTACATAAAAATTATGTTGAACCTACAACAAAGTTATGTTGGCCTTTCAGCGATTTCTACCCATCTTGGTTGAGTTATTGGATTTGTAACAAGAATCTCATTTGGACTCCATGGTTAGAGGCTTTATGCAAGGATCTTTTATGCAAACCTGCCAAACTTTTTTAAGTCTTAAGGCACCAATCCAGAGAGAAAGTGGAAAAACAAGAGAAGAGTAGAAGAGTACCTTGGTGCAAGTTCAATTGCTACAAGTCAGATGTCAAAGTCTGGGGACTGAAAGTTGACACTAGAGGTCCTAATTCAACTGCCAAGTCTTTGCCTCATTGAGCCGTGCTCTACCACTTTTGTCCTGTGTTCAAGCATTTTTCCATCACCAACGTGAACCCACCACCAGTACCCACCAGCACACCATCCACTAGATGCCTGTTATCACTCAGTTGTGGATGTTCTTCATCTGAATCAATATCTGGTTTCAACTTGGTAACCCATTCTGTAAGAAGTAGGTCATATATATAAGTAGATGTGGAAAATAGGTGACTACTAGGGACGTAGTTGTTTTTTATACATTTGTAAGGGCCGTACCTACATACTAACAATACCCTTGCAGGGTTGTAAGGAGGTAGGTAGTTTAAAAACCAACCGAGCTAATCACCATGGAACTGGAACCCAACAGAAAACTGTTTCATGACCACTTACCATCCATCCTTCATGCTGCACTGGTGGGTACTGGTGCACTCTGGTGCCTTTTCTCATTGCTTCTTAGAACTATAGTTGCTCCTTCCCTTTGATTTGTCCACATTGGTCCATTTGCAAGTACAGGACCGTGAACACCAGTTTCAGGTCCTGGAAGACTTGGTCTGGTTTACAATGTTTTCATTTGTACTCATTTGCACATCTGACTTCTTTTTGGTTGGAAATAGTGGAGGAACCAAGACCTTAGCTCCCTGTCATATGAATCCATCCATACAAGTCCATCATTCATTGCATGTTTCATCCTCATAATGTCAGTCCCAACCCCCAACTATACTTGAAAATTGAGGCGTGTCATATCTTGTTACACCCTTTTTCCATCTGCATATCTTGATGAACCACGACCTTCTACCCACCAGCCCAACACTCTGGATGGATGGTGTGTGGAAGGGAAACATTTTTTTCATTTTATTCCTGTCCCACACTAACCACCATGTGTTGGGTGGGTATGGAACGGGCCTTTAGAACTAGATTGAGTATCAGCCCATTCTTTCTCAAAAAATCAAATGGTTATCATCCAGGGTGATACCTGGGATGATACTTGGCCTCATAGGACAATCGATCATTTGAGAACCATCTTGTAATTAAAAAATGCAAAAAATGAGAACCACCCAGCATATTAAAAACCCAAAGGCAGTTCTCAATTTTAAAGGTTGAAGATCAAGGGACTATCTATTAGTATGCAATTCATTTTTATTGGTTGTGGGTTCATCCCAAAGCTCACTGTTTTCATTTCAACAAATAGCATTGATTGACACTAATTTCATTGCTCTCCAATATAGATATGTTAAGTGCTCATTCCACACCTCATTGTTTAAGTAGAATAATTGGTTTGTGAGAACCATTGCAAATAATCAATTGATTTTAAATTTATGAGAACCAGTAACTTGAGAACCGGCTGAAAGTTTTGATGCCTTGGGTGGTTTTCATAAAATTAAAAGAAAATTGAAAGAATTGAGGTAATTCTTACAACTCTATGAGAGAACCAAAATCACTACTTCTCAAAAATACTTGAGAACTGTGTAACGCTAGTTTATACTAGTGTTGTGCAAGTATGTTGTTTCTGATATATCCTCAGTTAATATTTTTTCAATTTATTTACCCATCTTGTAAGGGTATATTAGCATTCAAAATTGTCCATCAAGTTAGGGTTCAAATATACAAAAATTCAGTCTTTTTTTATAGATGGGTAAGGTCCAAGCACCCCTTAATCATTACCCCTTTTGGCATAAAAAATGAATATGTATATATTTATTTACTTAAAAATGAAAAAAATCCACATTTGAAAATTTTAAAACAATTTTTAGAGGCCAATCCAATGTCAAAATGTAAGAATCAAAGTGTTTGGTTCATCCTTGACTAGCGTAAATAAACATACAAGTGAACATTTAAAATACCATAAGACAATGGCATCATGGTTGATGTTCAGCAAGTGATTGAGTCTAAAAATAATTTGTACCTTATCTTTGTCATTCTAGTAAGCTTTTGAATCATCCAATTTAGTTAAATAACATGAAAATTATGGTGCCCCAGAATAAGGTCTTTTTCTTTGAATATGATTTTACCACACCTAACATTACTAACATGTGCATCGTGCACATGTTAGGAGTGGTAGGTGTGTGGTAAGTGCACATGTTAGCAATCCTCATATTTATTTCATATGGTTTGCTCAAAGTTCTACCTTTCTTAAGTCTATATAGTTTGGCCAAAGGGGAGGTGTTACATTGTTATATATACATTTTCATTTTGGGGAGCTTTCAATTTTTAAAAACTAAAATTTAATTTAAGGTTTTTTGTTTGTGATGGGCCAATCAATCACAAAATCATTTTATATTGCCATTGTAAACTAAAAAGAGTGACATATGCCTCAATCAAATCTCACTACACACCAATAAGAAAGATTGCTTAATCAACATCCAAGATTGATCCATCTTAGTTTTCTATATATTTGATCTTAGGCATGACATAATTTCACACTTGAAATTAAAATTCACAAGATTGACTAACCATCTTTCTGCTTTTAACCTAAAACACCTTAGGTGTTGATGCTACACTTACACATGTAATTGTCCTAACACATGAACAATTACATTGGAAGCACATTTTGGATTGGACAATCTCTTGAATGTTCCTTCCTTAATTCAATTACATATACCAAAGATTCTAGATATCCAACATTACAAACAAAATCCTTGATGCGTCTTTTCAAGACACATGAGACCTTTTGACTCTCACATTACAACATCTTAATTCAAAAAGGAAGGGGTTTTGCAACCCTACAATTGGATTTTCCAATTGCAATGATCACTTGAAATTCTAAGTATTTTTACACCTTATGTGTTATTGAATGAATTGCATCAATTGCATCAGACATGTCATAACATATATCATTGAGAAATACATGCAACTTGGTCACAGTTAAATGTTCATGATGAAAGTTTTGATGTCATGTTGGACTATTTTGAGTTGGTGCTAACATGGTGTTTATGTGGATCATGTGCCATGTTGAATTGACCAAAAAAAAAGAACCCACTCCACTTTAATGTTCATCGACATTATGGATGAAACATTAGAATTGTAAAGCAACTAGAGATTTTAACTTCTAAAACACTAACTTGCAACTTTTTTTTTGTTCAAAAACTAGTATGCAATTAACAAAATATTATTTTATTAACAAAAATCCTAATTTGGGATAGAGTTTGAATTTTTTTAGCAACTAAGGATTTGGCAATGGTACTACCTTGTGACTTATGTAAAGCTATAATTATAGTCTTTCATAACTTTGCAAGTATTATTACGCCATGACATTTAAAACATCTAGATTATATTTCCATTTTTTAAAATGCCTTTTTATATTTCAATGTTGAACTAGAACAAGCCATAATTTCTTCATTCCATCATATTTACTTTTGAAATATTTCATATTCTAATACTCAACATCAAATGTGAAATGAAATCAATACCATATAGAAAACTTTTTAATCCAAAAGATATCTAGATATCCAAACTTTCAACCTAAACAAAATTCAAGGGGGCACACTTAGTGTTACAATTCTACATTATCTATGTCACACAAGGTATTGGTTATGGCATTAGGTGAGGGAACCTTTCTTTCCCACCTTATTATTACATTTTTTTTAATATGCACATATTTAAGCCACTTTTTGTTTGCATTAAGTTTTATTACCCTAGTATATTTATTTAAATTTTTAATTGTAATACTTGATCAAGAAGAATGAACAAATAACAACTCTCATATTTTGAAGGTTTCAAAGATGTAATGAAAGGAATATAACCATTGAAACAATATTACATGATATAGTTTTTATGATTGAAATTTTAATCACAATGGACAATGGAGAAAATATACTTAACCAAAACAAAATAATCATTTGTGACACAAATCTAATGAATTTGTTTTCGATTCAAAGGATTAAAAATATTAGTTGATACATGTGGCAATATTATTAGTTATTTTATAAAAACTAAGGATATCAATATTAATATTCAAAACTTTGATATTTTTGGATTAAACTAAAAACAAGTCCAAATCATAATTGCATTAAACTTGTGATTCTAACATCAAAAATTATATTAAAACATTTTGAGTTGATTACAAATAGTTTGACAAACCTTATGGCATGTTGTCATGATGATATCATGATCACAATATGTTCAAAATGGGTTTGAACCTTCATATTTTTGTCCACAACCCAAAACCTTTACCATCCAACCACCACTTCATGTGATAATATAAAATTGTGCTATCAAAAATATATATAAATACACATTTTCTGAATATTTTACATTATAACGTTATTATATAATAAACTAATTTCATAATGAAATTGATTACATTATGCACAATGTATCATTATTCAATTTAATTCACTTTTTAGTTGCATAATTATATTGAAATTTATAATGCCTTTTACTTTTATTTTTAAAATCTCATAATGGAATGAATTTCAGCTCTAAAATTATGTAACTAAAATTCACATGTCTTAAATTTTATAAATTTATTCACTTTTTGTTTGAATGTCAAATTTAAAGACATTAAATTAGTGCAAAGTTGTCAACATGGACATTAGTTAATATGTTCTAGTTTTGGTAATAAATGATAATTTAAAAAAAAAATTAATCTTCCATTATTTCACATGTCATTTTATTATATTTTAATTGAATTATCCTTTTTTATTTTTATGTGAATAATTACAAAAAATAAATGAGAAACATGACACCTGTAATTTATTTGATTTTTAAATAGTTTTTAAGTTAATATTTTAATATTTCCACATCATCAAAATCATCACAAATAGCATTATAATCATAATCAATAATATTTAAAAGATTGATTTTAATCACATTAGTCAAGTTAGACAATTCCACATGGGTGCCATATATGCTATGTGTCCATTTTGATTATAACTAGTTTTTTTAGTCAAAATGAGCATAATTAATTAAATGAAACATAATTAATCAATTTAATCAAATGAACTTGACTATACGTTCATTTTAGTTGCAATGCTACTTAGATTTTTAAAATCATTTTTTTGTAACAATGAAAGGATAACATCCATTTCATCCTTGGGATGAATAAATATAATTCTTGCAAAACAAGTAGCATACAAATGTGATGTTATAAGCCATCAACCATTCCATTTCATTCAAAACAAACAAAGGTTGAAAACAAATATGAACATATGATTTATTTTCTAAAAAATAAATTATGCTTGCAAATTTTGTTATAGTCAAAAATTTTATGTAAATGGAATTAATTTGTTTATTAATAAATGTATTTCATTTATTAACTTACTAATTGAACCTATTAACAAATACACCCTAAATTTTTTAATTATATGGGTGAAAATCCTTTAAGGTGTATCACATAGGACAAAAAGAGCCTAGTCCATATTGTAGTCCTTTTTTATCCTATATTTTGATCCCCATAAAAAATAATAAATCAAAATTTGGCAAAATTTTCGAAAAGACTATATTTTAAACTATTACAATTCTAGATTCCATCATTTTTATAAATGTCATGTAAAGTTATCGTTTATAAAGTTGTTTTGGGATTTGTTTTCTTGCACATTTTGGTTTGGATTACTACACAACAAACAACAAATTTCATGAGATAATTATTAACAACTTAGCAAAATTGTATAACATCATATGCATTCTTTTTTAAAATTATTTTAAAAACACAATCACTATTTATTTATTTATAATCTACCAATATCTAAAACCTATTTCTTACATAACTATTAAGTTAAAACCAAATATTACATCAATTGAGGTTCATCCACAAGTGAGTAATAACAGACATCCAGTGGATGGTGCATTGGTGGATGCCAATTCAATGTGGCCAGGTAAAAGTACATAAATATTTTCATTTTATTTTGGACTTTTCCTTTGGGTTAAGCCTATTGATTGACTCATCCCAAATGCCACATTGTTTCAACATGAAATTGCATTACAAAACATTTTTTTCATATAACATTCAAGATGAAAATGGAAGACAAAAAAGATGGGATAAAATTTGAAGTTGCAAGTAAATAAGTAAGTATGAAAGTAAATAGGTAAGTAAGTGATTAACTAACTAACTAGTCAACTACTTAAATAATTAATTAACTACCCACCTACCTATTACTTCTCACTTCACTATTTTTAATATCTTATAACAGTAACAATAACTATTATTAATAGTTATTATCAACTAATGAATTAGTTAATTATATATATAATACTTGACTATTAACTATTTTTATGACCTAACTAATAATTTAAAATAATATTAAATTAATCAAATAATTATTTAAAGCTATTAGTTAATAGTTCCAACAATAATAAATATATGAATAGTACATATTTTAAATTAATAGTTATCAAATAACTAATAAGGTATTGAATTATCAATTATTATTAAATAATTTATAATTTAAAAAATTGGTTATTATTATGATTGATTAATTAATCACTATTTAATTAATTAACTAGTAATTAATAATAGTCATTACCTATTAATATAATAAGTATTAAAACATGTAACATCGTTACAACTTTACATACCTTTAATACTTGTACATTTATTGGAACCATATTATCAAAGTCATATAACCTTAATAATATAAAACCTTGGATACATATGTAATATGGACATTATATATTTCATATATAATATTTGTAATACAAATTTAATATATTTGTAATATACATATGGCTTTAATTTTTTTTAAATGTACCAAAATCTTGTCATAACATCACTCTTTTCTAACTTTTTTACTTAGTCTTTTTTTTTACCATGTAAAAACACATTTATAGATGATTATGATCGAATCTATAATTGTAATGATCTAAAATATAGTCCTTCTGAAATTTTTGACAACTTTTGATAGTGTTAAAAGGTTAAAAAAGACTATAATAAGGACTAAGCCCTTTTCATCTTGTGTGACACCTTAAAAGATTTTCACCCATATGTAATTTATGTATGATTGATATAGTTTAATATGTTCTAATATGAATTACAAATGATTTCAATACATACAATATACACAATCATGTCATACACATTTTAGCATATCCCCAATAAATTGTTAAATACATTCAATACACCTTTGTATACCCATAAAACTACAACTAATTTTGGTCACATTTGCAACTAATGGACCATAAAAAACTTTCTAAAATGAAAGTATTGATAAAAATCTTCCCATTGAAAGGATGAATAAGCCATTTGTCACAACATAGTTGCAAAATTGACCCAAAATTTTGGTAACTTGACTTATAGATGCAAGTGACAATTAATCGCACATAGTTGTAAATGGAGGGATAGCATTTGAACCTAGTTCTACTAGTGTTTGAGGTCCAGATCCTAACCTGTAGTTGGACCAAAGGCTCATTGTTTTACTCAAATTAATATTGGAATTGAATCAAGCAAAAGGCCTTTTTAAGAATTAAATTACACCCTGGACCAGGGTGTTATCCTTTTCTAAAGAAGTTCAAGTTCTCTAAAATATAATTACAACTTTTCAAAACAAGTAAAAACTTAACCTTATTCTTTATGCAAGTAGTTAATTTAAATTGGTTGTACACAATTAACATTAATATTATATAATATATTTTGGAACTATGTGGACCATTTGAACAAATTAATACAACATATATATATATATATATATATATATATATATATATATATATATATATATATATATATATATATATATAATATGGAAATGGAACCATTCTTAATCTTAAACCAAATTGGTCTCCAATTTTGTAAAAGATGACCAAAACCAAAAAAATTAGAATTCCAAAGAATAAACTAAAAAGTTTAAGAACTAGGACTGAATGTTCCAATTTAAATCATGAACTTGAAAACATTGGTCATCACTAGTGTTGGTTATTGAGTTTTGACACCAAAGTAACCAGTTGGTATGAATAACTTAATAGTGAATTATTGATTTTAAAAAAATTCAACATGCGACCAACCAATTGAATATTTCATTTTCAAATTATAATAATAACTTACTTTGAAACCTACGTGGATGATTGGAATTTCATCTAGGTAGGTTACTAATTCTAAAACCCTAAACATGCTAGGTTACTTATTCTTAAACCCTAAACATGTTCATGATAGAAAACTTGAAAACAATTTTTTTTTAATAATAAAAACTGTATAACCTACCCTACCTAGGAAAACAAAAAGAAAAAGAAAAAAAAAGATTGCACCCAACACCTATAGTAGGAGTCCATTGATTCAACACCATTTCTCAAATCCAGGTAGTGTTTTTTTTCCCCGAGTCTGCTGCTGTGAAAAATTAACCATCATCTCTAAAAGGATTTAACATTAATTGGCAAACAAGTTAGAATTGCTTGGTTCCAGGTGCGGTTAGAAAACCGAAAACAGCATTGAGTGGGATTTTTGGGAACTGATTCTAGAATCAGAACTAGAACCGAGGCCTCATTGGATGTTAACCGATAATTAATCACCTATTCTAGTCTAGGTTACTCAAAATCAGGTCTGATCTTCAGAACCTAAACTCTTTTCTTGAAGAATGGAACTCAGAACTGGCTTGCTGATTCCATTATGTGCGGAACTGGAATTGTTCTAATCCACTTTTTAGAACGGCAGGCAACCAGCCTCGGTTCTTCGTCAAAGTAGAGAACTCCCAACACTGGTAGAAAGCTGTCTAAACTGGCCAAAACAAAAGCTGCCCCAAAACAACTTAAGAGAATTTACAACAAACTATTTCAAAACGTGGAAAAGATATCCAATTTTTTAACAATTTTTTTCTTAAAAAACAGATTATTTTGTGATAGAAATTGCCATCCCAAGTCACAATTTCGGGAAATTTCGTCACAATTTTTTTGATGATCCACTGATGTTTTGAAAACAAAAAAATGTAAATTTTGAAATTTTGAAGGTTTTTTTTGGAGATTTTTTATTCAGATCCCTTCCTTGTCACTGTAACTCAATTTATTTTGGGTACATCAGAACGTCTAGATGAGGAGGAAATCATTCTCTAAGCATCCGAATCTGCAAACCTAAATTCTGAACCAAAATTTTCGCTCATCGCTCATCGCTGCTCTTGATTTCAAGCTTCCGCAAAGGTCAAAACTGGTAATTGCCATAGGAATTCTTAGTTTTGTTCTACACCTAAGTAGCCAAAATTTTGGATGCCATTCATGCCTAGACTGAAAATTTGATGATGATGATGGATCATCATCATCATCGTCTGTAGCTCCACAAGGATGGCTCAACGAAACTTGAGTCGTTCTCGTCATCAGAATCGTCGAGTTTCGGACTAGGCGGAAAGATGATGTTCTTAACCCATTCGCGCTCGTAAGGGTCGTCATCGAAATCCACCGAATTTTCCCAGCTCTGACCGTTGGAAGAAGCCTGGGACATCGCCAGGCGGTTAATGGATTGCGCCGCCGGTTCATAGGTGATGTCTTCCAGTTGTTCTTCTTCATCGCTGTCGGACGCATTGGGGGAAAGGAAATCGCTGTAACTGAAGGGGCGACCGACGGAAGCGGCGGCTGAAGCTGCAGCGGCAGCCTGGATCTGGCGTGTGGTGCAATTACCCGGCGTAGTTCCGCTCGGAATGGTGGGGAGGTGGTGAGGGAAATTAAGCTGGGAATTGGGTCCTCGTATACACACCAGGGCTGCGTCGTAAGCGTGTGCGGCTTCTTCGGCTGTGCGGAATGAGCCCAGCCAAATGCGAGATCGGGTTGAAGGGTCTCTGATCTCAGACACCCATTTCCCCCATCGCCGCATTCTTATTCCTCGGTACCGCCGCTGCGAGTCCCCGCTTCTCTGGTACCTCCCGGACATGATGATGATGTCGAATTGAGATACTGTACTCAAAACACTGTAGATCTGAAATTCAGGCCCAAAAAACCACGAAAAACAGGCTTCTAGCTAGAACCCAAAGCCAATTTGCGATCAATCTACAGGTATCCAAATATCCTCTCCCTCGCAGCTCTTAGGCGTAATTCGGAGCCAATGGCTGAGACATGAATTCTCTTTAGCACTGGAGCGAGTGTTTGATTAATTCACGTTTCCAAGTGTGCGAGGTAGATTAATTAATTGGTGCACGCAGAAGGTCGGATTCCAACACTGGATTGGCATGCAAGAAGAAGAACTATCTAGACTAGCACGGAATGAAAAGCTAAAATTTCAAATGTTCCTTCTCAATGCATATTAAGAAGCTTTTCCAAATTTTTGCAAGTTCAAAATCCTTGTCGAATTTGCTACTCAATTAATAGCTGCAAGCTCCGATGAATCTCAAACAAGATATAGCCCAGTGATCAATCGAGAGCATTTAATTGGAGAATTCTCCAACTCTGCTTGGACAATTCCGTGTCCAGACTTGCAGCTACCAGGTACCTGGCGCATGCGTGTGGCTTCACCGCCAAACCTCGAAGTAGCAGGCAGGGTCGAACCCGGGCCGGACTGGGTCTGCCTAAGCGGGGCTTCCACTCGACCAGGTAGGGCTATCTGAGTAATACCAGGTTTAACGCCACGTGGGGCATTTCCAATTCACCCATGCGCTGTTTATGAAATTTAATTTAATTTTCTAATTTAGTTTGGGCCCTCCACACGGGTAACATGTGCGCATTGATGTGTCGTGTATTATTCCCGGAGTTATTCCGCGTCTTTTTTGCCTTACTGCCCAGCCCTGACACGCCCATCCTGACTCATACGGTAATTTTGACCCAAAACTTTATTTAGAAAAATTAGTCAAAATTTACACTACATAACTCATTTTCCCAAAAATTTCCCAATCTTTTTGTCAAGAAGAGAAAATAATAATCGAAATAAAACTCATTGAGTGGAAGTAGTTTTTTCTTTCTTTCTTTCTTTCTTTCTTTCTTTGTGATGTTGCTGGAGTGGCGATCATCAAAAAGATAATCTAGCCAAATTTGGCTTTATAAATTATGGAAGTAAAAATAATTTAAAGCATCCTTCTATATTGTTGGTTACCTATTGGAACACTTAATATAGAATCTAGTGATTTTTTTAAAAAACTTAAAGTTTTGTTCAAAATTTGGCAATTTGAAAAACAAATTCACCCAAAAAAACTCGGAGTGGAGGTGAGGATCATCCATATGCCAATGTATTAGCTATAAAAGTCAAAAAGTTTAAGCATCCTTCTATATTTTTTATTGCCTGCCAGAACCTATTATAGAAATAGGAGGACGTTTATTTTATTTTTTCTAGAATCTGGCTAATTTGGGACATTTTTTCACAAAATATTCTTTGTATAAATTGAAACCAATCTTTTTTTTTAGTTGCGAAATTTCATATGAAGGTGACACTTTCTTTATTTGGTGCCAAATTTCACATGCACAGGGCACTTTCTTTTTTTGACTATCACAAGATTTTTTTAAGCTGCCTTTTAGTTCACTATGTTCTGGGGAGAAAGACCTGGAAGTCGTCATATTTACACAACTTGGTTCTTCGAGGTTGCCAAAACATAGAAGGATTCTTGAAAATGTCTATTGTTGTCCCTCTCTCACCTGTAGCCAAATTTGGCTCTTTCCTCTTCTGGATGGTTGCCAGTGGTTTTTTCTTTTGGCCAATTTTCGCAACCTGGCGACCAAAAAAAAAGGGCTGGCGAATCCAACAAAGGGATTTTTGAGATTTAAAAAAAAATTCGCCATATCCTGACAAAAAAAATGTAGAAGTCGCCAGATTTAGACAGTGTGTTCCTGCAGGTCGCCAGAACTAGACAGGATTTCAAAAAAGATCTACTAGTCCACCAGGACAGTCGCCATTAACTGCTAATTAATGTTGAGGATCCTAGCCAGTGCACCTACTCGAGGAATTTGAGAAAAAAAAACACTGATCCTTGCCATTGTCTACATCACAAAATTGAAAAAAGGAAAACCCTCGATGAAACTTGAAACCAGATTTTTCAGGTGGAAAACTTGTAAATATTCGCCAGGGAAGTGCCAGAAAAGGCAGCTCCCCATCTGTCCAACCGATTCTGGTTGCGTAACCGGTCAAGTGCAAATTCTGCCATCTCAAAGGAATTGAATTTCTATAAATAGATATAGACCTCTGCTACTTGCGAAAAGGCAAAAAAATATTTTGAAAGTAAAGGTTTTTCTGTGGGACCAGTTTGAAAATGGGGACGAGTCGGTGTTGATCCCTTGTCTTATGTGGTGGAAGGTGGAGTTAAGTAAGGGGAGAGGGAGATGGCTCGTCCACTTTAGATTGGGTGGATGTGTGTATGGCTTTAGACGCCACAGAGGAGTGCATCATAAGAGCAATGAGGAATTTGTTTTCCTTTATGGAGCAAAAATAAATTATATCCCCTACTCAACAAGGAAAACATGGCCAAGCTCCTTTGATGACAATGCTAAGAAAAAGTTGCATCCAACAATATATGATGCACCTCTAAGTTTGCTTATTAAAGGGAAAGTTACGAATATCCCACAACTTTGTCAACCCTTGCCCTCTCGTCACAACTTGCACCTTGCTCCTATCCCACAACTTTGTCAACCCTTGCCCTCTCGTCACAACTTGCGCCTTGCTCCTATGCGTCCAAATCCACTCCCTTCCTGTCCCTTCAAATCCCTATCTACCCGCAGGTATTTGCAACTTGTTGAATATTTTGACATGTTCCAAACAAGACACAATGAGCCTTGGCCAATCCTAAAACCCGAATAATCTGTTATTTTTCATTCCTATATAAATATAGTTCATCACATGGTCATTATCTAGACCATCCAACAAGAAACAATCTAGATTTGGCCACCCATGCAGGGTTTTCTTTTTAGCAAATTATAAAATGTGCACAAGTGACAATATGCATAAGTGGTTTCTTATGTAATTTTGATGGGCGAACGAGTGATATCTTGGTCACTTGTGGACTTTGTTGTTGGCAAACCTGATTTTTCAAAGACCCCCAAGTTGGCTATTTTTTTTTGATAAAGTCGAATGGGCACCTACCCAAAAAAATTAGAACATAATAAAGTTATGCACAAAGTTTTCAAAAACTAGGGTTTTGATCCTAAGTTTGGGCAAAAGAGACAATGACCAGAAAAAGGCATGACAAGCAAATTTTCCCAATTGCAAAAAAGATAGAAGTGATTGAAAATCACTCCTTAACTTAAGATCAAATGGGTTTATTTTTGTGTTTTTCATTCTCTTTGTATTTTGTGAAGCAAGTATGCCTTGAACAAAGGTGAATGAAAGAGTGCTTCTTTGTGAAGGATATATTGAGCAAACGTTAGTGAGAAGCACAAAGCATGTTTGCAAGGAAAGGATCTTGGCAAAAAACAAAGAGGCAAGCAAATAAAATTTCAATAAGGCTTTGTAATAATGGTCAAAGTTTTTTTTGGCAAATACACATTGGAGTTCCAACAAGCTTCAACATTGCTTGCAAGGAAACAAGTTTAGCAAAAAAACAAGGAGGCAAATAAATCACATTTCATTTGAACTTCAATAGTACTAACAAGTTTTTTGTTTGAGCAAATACACGTGCTAAAGTTTCAACAATAATGGAACTTTGAAAGTTTTTAAATTTCAACAGCAAGTTTTTAATAGTGGTAAAGCTTCATGAATTTTTTGTTTCCATAGCAACTTCCAACAATGATAGAGTTTGTAGGCTAGAGCTTTTACAAAGGTCACAAAGTGTTAACAAAGGTGGAATTTCAATAAGCTTCAACCATGATGGAATTTTGTGCTTTCATAAGGCTTCAATACCATTTCTTTCTTTTCATTCCCATAACTACAAGCCATATGGTCCTCATTTCCATGGGAAAATGAAGAATTTTTTTTGACATTCTAAACAATGACCAAATTCTATGGGAGGCATTCCTCGTATCACGTTGGTTTTTTTTTAACACCTACTGCAAGCTTTGTGAACTTATCACCCTAATTGCATCAATTTTAATGCAATGTTTGACTTGTCACAATTTCCATTCTAAAGTTTCAAATTATATCACTTTTTGCTTCCGAAACCCTCATCAACTCTTCATCACACTAATTGTTGATGTTTGCCAACTTCTATCACCCCTCACATATGATGTAATTGTGGTTGCACACAATTTTCAATGTTTACCCATGACCCCATCCATGATTTGTCATCTTTGCTAAGTAAGCAAGGAATGGTGGAAGTTAATGGGGGAAACAATTGCATGAAATGTTTTCGAACTTATAAGTCAATAATCATTATTATTGTAAGGCTATAACAATGCATGGGCATCATAGATTTTTTTCATGAACAACTTCAAAATAATTTGCATACAAGAATTTTTGGAATGATATGATGAATACTAATCATTTGAGAATGTGGAGTTAGAGTGTCAGCAAGTAAAGTAGACCAAAAAATAAAATAAAATCCCAAAGTCCAATTTATAAAAAAATAATTTTTAATATGAACACAAGAAAGTATATTCAAAATATTTTGAAATATAAATATAAAACCATAGGGCCTTACATTTAGTTTATGGGAAGTTGGATACAAAATTCAAACAGCTTTGGTATCATAAAAGTAGGTTGAAAATATGTTTGAAACTAGCTAGGTTAAAATAATGTTCAAACTTACTTCATATTAAAAAATGGACATGTTATGATTAAAACATTCACATTTTGATAATATATAAGTAGTTTTTAGGGCTCCACTAAGTTTTTTTTTTTTTAATCAATATTTCACTTACATGTAGCCCATTTTGTAAGATTAGACATTTTGTGCAACTAGAAATTATTTTTTTAATTCTACTTAATTTTACTTTCAATACATTAAAACTTTTTCATTGCTAAATGTAATTGTTTTTGACAAGGAGCAACTAATTGTGTACTTTACTTTGCTTGCACTCATTAAATGCAAATGAAGAACTTTTTCCTTTTGATTAAAGTTTTAAGGTGTTATGTATTTTTCAATTTGTACAAATTATAATTTATAAAGTGTTTGGGTATTTGAATTCAAAAACATGTTAAATTATTAAAATGGTTTGAATCTATGTTAGTTTTTTTTTCTTGTTGAATTACTTCAAGTTATGTTAGTGTTTAACCCCTATTTCCACATAATCCATTCTCATGGAGAAATTCTTAAAGGTAGGAAGAAGATGTAATTACGTAAAAGCACATTAAAGGTGAATCACTTTTCACCAAAAAGGGTGATGTATAACAAATATCATAGTACGATGTAAATTAACACAACAACACATCTTGGGTTTTACAACCGGTTAATAAAACGACTATTGTTTTTTTTGTTACAATTGTAATTACAAGTTCACATTAATAACTACATAATTGTAAAAAACATTATGGTGCCACATGGCGTTATCATTTTGCAACTATAATCGAAATCACGACTTGATGGTTTTTACACAAGTAATAAATTTTCAAAAATGTTTTCTTAATGTATTTTTGAATGATATCATGATTTGACGATTTTTACACAAATAACATATTTTCAAAATTTTATTTTTAAATTTATTTTAATCATTCAAAATTAGTTAATAACAAAATTTCATTCATTCTTGTAATTTTTTGTGAATAATAACAACCTATGGTCATGTGATGTTGACATGGCATGCCACATGGTAATGAGGTTGATTAATAGTCACAACACTTTATGATTTGTGACACTAACTTCACATCATGATTCATGTCATTGATTTGATGAATTAATCCCATTCATTACTTAGTTGAAAATATTCTTGTCTTTTGCAATTAATAACAACTCGGTTTTCCATGTGATGATGACATGGCATGCCATTTGGCAATAAGGTGTCACAAATTTTCATGGCAATCCATGATTTTTTGTGACACCATAAGTTTTTGTGTGTTTTGAATTTATGGCACCAATATTTGTCATGGCATGCCATAATTTTTTTATGTGCCATGAGGTTTTTGAAATCATAAAATGTGTATGCATACTAAACAATCTATTGTTAATTGTAATTATGACTACAATATTAATAGTCATTTTGAAAAATGTGACACATAATTCCTTGACCTTTTAACTATTTAACACACTAGCTTAGGTCACCTTACCTATTAAGTTAACCTATGTATGTAGGTTACTTATTAAAAACCTACTTCATAATATAAGCTACCTTGTAAGGTAACTAGACATAATAAATTTACTACATCTAGTATGTTTAAATATATGTAGAATAGGTTATCCTACTAATAGGTTAACCTAGGTAGGTTTGCTTAGGTTCCTAGCTTTAGGGTTTTCTGCCAAATCAACCTAGGTAACCTCATTACACATATTTTATCAAGTTTGTAACCACCTCAAGTTTGTGCAATTAGATATGATTAGATGTGACTAAATGTGACTATGATGCGATTAAATGTGACATAATTATCCTAGGTTTTGTTTTTAGCCTAAAATGCTTAAGTTAACCTAGGCTAAATTAATAAGCATTATAAGTTGATAAACTAATTCATCTTAAGTCAACTTAGGGAGGTCTAGGTTAGGTTGGTAGGTAGTAGGTAGGTTGACCTAGGGTGGCCAAGGTTAATTCAAGGTTAAAAATTTTGAACTTTATAACTTTGTGTTAAATATTATTAGTATATAAAAATGTGGTACTGCAATGGATGGAAACTTGAATCCCAAAGTGAAGGTGAGGGGTTCAAGTTTTCACTCTTGTAACCTATGATACCTAAGCCACTTGGCTTAGGTTAAGTAGCCTAATCTAGGTTTCTTGGGCTAAGAATTCAACATTTGTTTTTAATCTAGGCCACCTAGCCTAGGTTAGGTAGCCTAAGTTGCCTAACATAGATAGTTAACCTAGTTAAGTTAAGCTAAGTTGACTTTTGGTCATGTGTAATGATTCATAATGTGTTTATAGATTTTTGACACATGTCATCTATCCATCAAGACATCTTTTGTAACACTTAATTAAATAAAACAACTAAGTTGAGATGGCATGCACTTTACACATCATACCAAAGTCATCAATGACATGAAATTTCAATATTAAGTAAAAATTAAAAAATCCTAGTCGATATGATGATTGGGTTTTGTGATTAAATGTCTTTTGCCACTAAATGGGTGAAACAACATGGGTTTAACAATTCATGAATGACTAGTTGCATATGTCCTTCTTGATTAAGACATAGTTGCAAAGGTCAATCATAAAACCCAAGATGTGTTGTTATGTAAAATCTTGATGACATCCTTTAGCTATCATAAACACAAGCAAAAAACTTAAAAATTTGCATGACAACATTTTGAAACTCAAAGTTCACTTTGAATCAAAATTTAGTCTTGATCCAATGGTTAAATGAAAAGGATTAAATAAAATTAATGTACATAAAATATCAAACTTATAATTGTTTTCTGACCATAGGGCCCCATGTCTATCGTTCATGAAACATTACCAAACAAAAAAATTGAAAAAATAATGAAATGCCCATCTATAAAATCTCATCTTATTTGATATATGGTAGTGATTTTTTTCCTAAAAAGAAAATATTATTATGCATTTATTGCTCAAAATTACCAAAAAACACATTTTTTGAACGAAATTTCATTCAAAGAGTTTAAATCTTTAAATGGTTCTAAATTTAATTGATGTATATCAATATCATACACCATAAAAGGGCATAAACATGGTAAAGTAAGCTAGTCAATGACATTTGCAACTTTTTTGGAAAGTACCTGTAAGGTATGCCTTAATATATTGAATTCTTGAATATTATTTAAATCAATGATCAACAATTAAAAGTTTTTTAACTTCATTGCATAATATTGAAGAACCACATGTTTTAATATGAATTTTAATACATTTTTTGAGATGCAAGTATTAGAAAGTATGGGTCATAGTCTTGCAAAATAAAGTTACAAGTACATGAAAGTAAAACATCAATTAAAATTATTATACTTTCAAGTTGATAAAGCCCTAATGTGTATAAATACAATTTCAACTTTTCATATTATGGTCATAATCTATTAAAGTGTTAATGTAAAAGTATGTTGGAAAATTTAAACAACCAACCAATTTAAAACATACTTTTCATCCACTTTTTTTGTATAGAATATTCTTCAAACTTTATGTTCAACTTATAATAAACTCAATAAAAAGCTCAATGATTTCAAAATGCAATTTAAATAGGTTTTTAATATCTTTTTGAATGTGAATGTTGAAAAGAGACTATTTTTGAAATTATATTTTTATAGGACTACTTTTTTGGTTTATTTTATCATGTTTGGACCCAAAAAAATTCACTCAAGAATTCCATTCACAACCCTAATTTTGAAATATATATGCAATTTTTTCAAACTTTGTGACAAATATTATTTTGTCACAAACATATTCCATATGTTCAAGGTTTTCACTATTTGTTGGATTTTAAAAAATAATTGATAAGATTAAGTTGATCAAAACAAACAAAAATAATCCATGTGATATCCATACATTATCAAAAAATTTAATTTGCAAAAATATACTTGTAATTAGAATTTTTGGGGGGCTTAATGTGTTTTCACCTAGTTGACCTCTATCTCTAGAGCTTGAAAGTACATGTAAGTCACTAATTCAGAAAGAAAATGCATTTTGCACATTGAAAGGAAGTTGGGCATGTTGATGGGAGTGGTGCAAGTGATGAATATTTTACAAATCTACAAATTTGCAACTTTGTAGCTAAATAATTTAACAAACACAACTTGGAACTTATTATTACTGGAATTTTAGTATAGAGCTTGCATCTTGATAATCTCATGATCTTTTAATGATTTGTTTCCCATCTTTCAAAACAAACACAAATGAACTCTCCCTATAACAACTTTCATTATTTTATGCTACATGCCATGGTGCAAATCTTATGGGTTATGTTTGGTGCGATTGAATTGGAACTGATATAAAAACTAATTTCAATCTTTGCTTTCAAATTAAATTAGCTCGAAACCCTAAACCTAATTTGCACCACACTAAATCCTTTAAGCCTTCAAATCCTTTAATTAATCTATTCCTATATTATGGGTCACTAGATTTCATCCCCAATTGCATCATTGATGCAACATGAAATGAAAATGGCATCATCACAAACTACATTTTTCAACCAATTCCATAAAAGTGCATCATACATGTAAATGTTGTCATGTTTCATGTACAAAATGAATTATAGAATGTGTTTGCTCATAAGACAATTTTGAAAAACACCATAATGTTCAAATGGGGCGATCACTTATAAAACCCAACTTTTCATTTAAAACCTTTAAAAACCAAAACTTTAACTCAAATCCTTAAAATTAAAATTCTACTCTAAACCTGAGACCCAAACCCTAAAATTAAAACCTTAATCCAAACGCTAAACCCAAACTCCTAAAATGAAAACTCTCATTTTAAACCCCAAACATGAACTTTAAAACCAAATTATTAATCCAAACCCTAATTTCAAATCCCAAAGCTAAAAGTTCAATTTTAACCTTGAAAATAAACACCTTAATCCAAACCTTAAATTCAAACCCCTAAGACAAAACCTAAATCCTAACCTTTAACATTAAAACCATAATTTAAACCTTAAACCCAAACCCCTAAAACAAAAACCCTAAACCTAACCCTTAAAAATAAAATGTTAATTTAAACCTTAAACTTGAACCCTAAAACAAAAACCTTAAAGGGTGAAAGCATGAATAGGTGGACTGTTTGGACTATCACACTTGTAAATGTTTTTGGATTACATACAAATGTAAAATTTAATGCCATATTCAAAATTGACATTGTCATTTTTAAATTATTCATGTTGTCATAAGCTTTAATGGGAATCATAAAAAAAAATTAGATGAATTCTACAACGATTATAATTTTTTTAATGGATTTTTGAAATGACAGCACTATGTTAGATGTTTGTCACACAAAAAAATGATTTGGACTCAAAAAGAATGTCAAAGTAGTGTCAAAATAAATAAATAAAAATAAACAATCATCAAATGAAAAGTTTATTAGTGAAGTGCATTGAAACTTTCCTAATTTATACATTTTTAATTTATAATAGTTTTAAATGATATGATTGTTAGAAATTTTTTTTTTTGAAAGTCCATTTCACATTAGAAATTTTAATCTTTTACATGGATTTTTTGATCAATCACATGTTTAAGGATATTCATAGGTTGACTTATTAATATTTATGATTAAAAACATAGGGGATAATTATATGACTTATGGTTTGATAATTGTTAAAATTGCAAAAAAATTGTTAATGTTAAATTATGGACTCTTAGACGCCACTTTTGAGCCACCTAACCATGCTTTCAAAGCTTAATCCAAACCTTAAAACTAAAACCTTAATCCTAACCCCTAAAATTAAAACCCTAATCCAAACCCTAATTTCAAATTTCAAAATTAAAAACTTAATCTTGACCCCTAAAATTAAAACCTTAAAGCCCTAAAACAAAAATCCTAATCTTAACCCCTAAAATTAAAACCCTAGTCCAAACCTTAAACCTAAACCCCTAGAACTAAAACTTTAATCTTAACCCTTAAAATTAAAACACCAATCTAAACTTTACATTTAAACCTTTAAAACTAAAACCCTAATGGGCACACCCATCCTTGAGTGCGACCATTAAGAACCACTTCACCAAAATTCAAGGACAAGTAGACCTACTTTCATTTAATTAAAAAATTAATCTTCTTAAATTGTGTTTTTATTATTGACTTGCACCACATAGGTTTTGTGTTCCCCACCTACGTATACACTATGGAAAAATTGTTGACACTTACATAAATTACATAAATTCTTAAATTCTTAAATTCTTAAAATGTTTTGGGTTTGGATTATGGGTTTGGTTTATGATTTTGGATTAAGATTTTGGTAACCCCTATATACACCTAAGTAGGCATTATGTAATCTTTAATAAGCATCCCCTTAAGTAGCTTTCAAATAGCTCCATGTGTAGTCCTAGGTATCCCCAAACTTAAGAAAACTTTAAGTTGTCTCTTAAATAGCTCTATTAAGTAACTCCTAAATAACCCCTTATGTAACCCCTAACTTAAAAAATCTCTAGGTAGTTTCTTGAATACCCCCCTATGTAACCCCTAACTTAAGAAGTTCCTAGGTAATCTCCTAAATAGTCCTTAAGTAGCCCCAAAATAACCCCTTGGGTAGTCCTTAAATAGTTGTTCATAAACTTGAAAATATAGACTTCTAAAAAATATGTAACATAAGAATCTCATGTTATTCCTATGTATGCATATTCAAACTAAGCACAATTTATAGACTCAAATTCAAAAAATAATAAGATAAGCTCTTATGCATGTTATTACAAATGGACAAGAATACAAAAGATTCAAACTCATCTCCTTATATAGATTAGGTGGATCTTATTAGTAATTAAAGTAGTTCCCTAATTAAGTAGAAATTAATATATCAATTAATAACTAGTTAATTAATGGTTCCACATATTTTAATTTAACATTTATAAAAGTCAAAAAAAATTCTTAATACATATTAACATCTAACTGACAAAATAACTACAAATTAATACTTATAGAAATTATATTTGTATTTATTACATGTTAAAAATAGCCCCTATATAATCTCGCAAATATTTTCTAAATATCCCTTGACTTAGGAAATCCTTAGGTAAAAACCTAAATAACCCCTTAGATTACCCCTAAATAATCCCGATGTAATCTTACAAACAATTCATACATATCCCTTAACTTAGGAAATCTTTAGGTAACCCCCAAATAACTCCTAATCACTTCTTAAATACTTTCATAAGTAATCCCTAAATGGCCCATGGGTAGGTAAGTAGATAAATAGTTCTTAGGTAGGTAATCCCTAAATAAATAGCTCTTTCATGGGTTGATAGCCTATAAGTAAGAAGATAGATAGGTCTAACATAGTTAATCCCTATTAGGTAACCCTTTATTAAATAACATTTTAGTCTATGACAATGAAAGTAAACCATAATTTGTGATTTAAAAAGTGACTGCGATAATCATTTTTGAGAACTTTATCTTGTGTTTTGATGACCAGTCCTCATTTTTCTACACATTTTGGAGTAAATTAGAAAAGGGAAAATAAGTGGGACAACAAAATCAAAGTGAGGCTGAAATTGAAAATTACTTTATGGATAAGTTTAATATGTGTTGAGCTTATTTCCTAGATATTTAAATCTTAGTGTGGAGAATCAATAATATTCTTTAAGATGTCCACTGATTTTAGGCTAATTGTATCCATATAACTATCTAAAGTTTCAATGCCCAATGAATGTATATAGGTAGTCTGACTACATTCCTCCAAATAGGAGCAAGTACATACTTAGTACTAAGTACTACTAGTGCAAACCCATCTATCGGAGTGAAAGATTTGGCTCCTCCATCCTCAAACATCTACAATGAAGGCGGCTCCACCCTATAAGGTGATAGAAGGGTGTTTGTGATCCAACATCAATGGCCCTAGGGGATTAGCTGATGCCCTCTTTTTTTGGGAGCCTTTTACCCTTTAATCCTTTAGCCACAGTCTATTTTTCATGAACCTTTTGGAAAAACTCCATGCAAGAAAAAAGACTGCACCCATTGTTTGCCATTTATTCATGTTATGAACAATTTGGTTCATTTTTAAATTTAAGGTGAGTTTGCATCACTGTGAAGCTCTTCCACATCTTTTAGATCTTTATCTAATGATTTCAATGACATCCATTGGTATAAAATACAATCTAGAAACATGGGGCAAACTAGCATAATCTTACAATGTGGGTAGACTAATAAATCCATGTTTATGGGTTCAAGATGAATTGATTTTCCAGTGCTTGGATTTCATAAACTGTGATTTTTTGTGTAGAATATCTCAATTTTAATGTTTGAAGCTTTTGCTCCATCAAATTCTTCCTAACAAACCTATAAATCTTTAGGGAAATTCAAAATATTGTGAAAAGATTTCATCCCATTGAGTTCTAATAGAATCCCAACTTTTTTTTATTTGAGAAAGTTTGGTCTAGCTTTTTGAATGTGGTGTGATTTCTATGACCTGAACAATTGTTTGTATGTTGATGCATTTTGCCCATGATAGGGGCATTAGGAACATAAAACATGGGGCAGAGTTACAACCAATGTTTTTTTTTGTTTTTTTTTCATTAGCGGAAATGAAGCTACAACCAATGTTGGCCAATTCTCGTTGGATACTTGGTTCAATTTCCAGGTACCCAAATTGCACTCCCTACACATTGGAAACATTGGAATCAACCTAGAATCAACCTTCCAGAATCATAATTGAAACCAAACCTTGGAACCAATCTCTTGCCAAACCTGAACTAAACCACAACCTCAATATGCATGTCTTTAATGCAAGTTCCAATTTCAAACACACATAACTTTTTGTGATTTCCCTTCAAAGAGAAAACTTTGGCCAATTGGTTGGCTTGCATAAATAAGAGTCTCTTCACCAAAAGGTCATTGCCCCTAGTTTTACATCAACCATTCCAATGAAATTTAATCGATTTTATAGGGCAATTGAGAGCAACTTTTTCTTTTTAGTGAAAATTCATTTTTTTCAACCGCATGCCAAGTTTCATGAACCCAATAAGAGGATCCATTAGTTCAAAACTTGCCTTTTTCAAGAGCACCCAATGTTTAGGGTTTAGTGTCATCATGTTAAGGAGGATGATAGTGATAGGCTTCGTCATCATGTCAAAGCTACATCTATAGCAACACCATTGAATTCGTCAAAGTTCCACCATCATTGACAAATGAATCACCATATTTTTTGCTAGAATGTTTCAACAAATTTTTCCATTAAGGTTCATCGTCAAGGCTTCCGATCATGATTATGTACAATTTCGCAATGTTTTCAATTTGTATGTGCTTCAAGTTGTTAAAGTTTGGAACGACTTTTTTTGCCTTACTTCATTGTATATTTGTTGCACTTTGCACATTAAGTTTGTGCAAGTTATGAAGTTGCAAAATGTGATTTTGTTGTCCTTCATTATGAAATGGCATGAAGTGCGTAACATTTTGTGTGTGTGCTTAATATTAGGTGAACATTGAACAAGCCACAAGTAGCCTCCAAAATCACAAGCTCTAGAATCTAGACTTGTCATTTGTTTGTCACATCGAAAATTGAAATTCAATTGTGACATTACCATGCATTGTTGCAACATTACAACAATCAAACACAACATTGCAACTTGCTAACTTTCTCAACCCTAAATCAAAAAAATTAGCTTCTCAAGTTATAATACATATAAAAGTTAAAACATGAACAAGATGAATCAAACTTTTTGTGTCTATTGTTTTGTTTGATCCAATCTTGTTGCGAAAACACATTATAGTGCACAATGTGCTGCAAAATGCAATCAATGAGTTATAATCATCTTCTTTGTCATGTAATTCTAGAATCAAACTCCTTGGAGCTTGTCTTTGTGATTTTGTTGGTTTGTTATTTGTGTATTAAAACAAGCTACTTGCTAAAATTAAGTTTCATGCAACTTGATTAATTTTTTTTAGGGTTCCAACTTTTATATTGTATATATATTTCATGAAAGAATATTGAAACATGTTTTAATGACATCATATAATCTAGGGGGATGATGGTAGGTGGTTCAACTTTGTGATATTTGCACTACTAACATTTTCCCTACATTAGATTTGGTGATAAGTGTGGAAAATCTTTCATCGTTTCTTTAATTTTGAATTATTTCTTTGTATTGTGATTATGTAAAGAATCTTGTTGTTTTCATTTGAAATTTCCTTTCAATTTGGGTTATCCTTTCAAAGATGTAATATGTTCATGACACTACAAACATTATGAGTTGTGCAAATGCATTCTAGAACTATAGATTGGGGGATGATCTATGCATGGTTTTTTCTTACAAATAGTGATGGTTGCATTTGTTGTAATAGGGGCCATTCATCTTGCCATCTTTTCGCTCCTATGGTTAATCTATATTCCTTCCTTCCTTTACTTTCATTACAATTTGAGGTTCAAGATGTTGTGTTTAAAAAAATTCTAATAACTTGCAATGTTAGTTGTCTAATTAGAATGTCATTTATTATTTCATTCAAACATGATATGTGCATGGGGTAGAGACCAATGATTTGATGACAAATGGAATAATTTGTGCAAGTTTGTTATATTACGGTTGTTACAAAATAGTTGTTCTTCTTTGATGCTTCATCTTTTTTTCATGACAATGTGTCAAATAGAGGTTCTTGACATTAGGTGATTCAAAAGTTGAAAAACATTAACATTTGAAAATAACCTTATTTCAACCAAATTGTTCTTGCATGAAGCTACAAGTAACCAAATGATTGTATTTCACAATGAGTTTGGAACTAATTATTATTAATAAGTTTCAACTTATTTTGAATTTCATTAACTTATAGGACTAATAAATTAATAGATGTGAAGAAACAATTGCAATGGCCCAACTAGTCTTTTGATAATCAACAGGGTGAAAGCACGGTAAAGTATACACAAAAAGTAGTGTAAGCAACAAAATATTGGGGTCCTTAAATAAAGGACTAATAAATAGATGATTTTATGGGGATAATATATATTTTTTGAATACATTATTTCTTAACTCTTGTTTGCATGGACTTCAAAAGCTAACTTATTATAATCATGTTTTAAAAACTACTTGCAAGTATTTGAATTGAACCTAAAATTTGTGGTAGTTTGAAAAATAATATACAAATACTTGAAAGAAGGTGTTCAATGTTTTTGCAAGTGCTTAATTTTTTTCCATCTCAATATTGACGTGGTGAACATTCTAATGTAATTTTTTTAGTCAATTGAATTTGTTTTCATAACTAAAATCATCCCCAACCCCTAAAAAATGACGTAATTGTTGGGAATACTTTTGGGGTATTTTTTCAAGTCCAAATGATATGACACAAATTGTTTTGAAAAGGTAGAGGGAGGTTAGAGATGCCCATGAAAAAAACTAAAAGTTTCATTTGTTTTGAAATGTTAAAGGAATGTTAAAAGTTTGAAAGATTTTTTTCTTTTGTGTTTTCAAATAGAAAACAAGGTAACAAGTATGTATAGAATAGTTTGTAAGTGCACCCACCAATTGTATTAACAATTGCTTAAATGTTTGGTCTTCTTGACAATGTTTTCCTTGAACATCTAACAAAAGTTGTTACTTGCCTTTGAGATGTTGGAATGATCATTGTTGGTGTTGGTGGATGGCAAATAATATAGGTGTGGATGATAATTTTGCTTGCAATAATTGTTAATGTAAGTAATCACAACCTAGGAATTCAAAAAGTTCATATAGTTGGTTGGGTTTTGTGGCTAGTGGGGCTTGGGATTGAAACCATTACATAGATCAACAAAAATCACATGAAAATATTATTATGATGGCGAGCATTCATTGTTGTTACACCATAGCTCAAAGATGGCTACTCAACATTTTTTGTTGATCCAATTTTCATCACATTATTCCTCTTTATGAATGGAATCCTAATGCTCAAAGTAAACCTCTATTTGTTAAATTTCTATTTATTTATATTTAAAACATGTTTTTTTGATGGAATATCATTCCAAAATTAGGTGGATCCCATTGTTAATCAACTTCAAACCAAATTTATCTAATTCTATTTTAAAATTGAAAAAATTGCAATTGACCTCATTAGAGATGTTGCCATGTGTATTACAAAAATCTAATAAAAAGAAATATGGAGGCAATCTAGCATACCTAACCTACAAAAAAAAGACCAAAGGGTGTTGGCAAGCTATGGTCTACATGATTTGTGGCAAATTTGGAACTACATGTAGTATCAAAAGTAGCAACACATAAGATTTCACTCACTTTGAATAATTTTAAAGATCACATATAAATGATTTGGGCTTCAAAATTAAAATAAGTCACAAGAATTATGAATATGAAATTGAAACATAACTTTACATTTGTGTAAATATACACCGATTATTTAATAATTATTTTTTAAAAACCCTTATTTGATAGCAGTTTTTCATTTTTTTTAAAATTCAAAACTTCAGCTTACTTTTGTCAAATGATTAAAAAAACATTTAGCCCAAGTAAATCTTTAGTGGAAGAACATTTTCCAACCTAAAGAAATCATTATCATCAATATTTTCATACCATAATGTACTAATGAACATTTAAAAATTATTTGATTTAAATTCCACAACTTTAAAAAAAATTGAAAACTTTGATGGTAAAGATTGATCTTTATGGTTTCTTTTATGTATGTGAAATTTCATGGAAAATTTATTATTAAAAGTTGTACTTCTTAGTCCTTTTGTTGGAATTGTAGAATTGTGACAAGGCTCTCCAAATCAAAATAATACTTTGTTGGACTATTATATCATTCATATGTGCATTGATTTCACAACATAATACTAGATTGGGATATGAACCATCATCTTTTACAAAATTTTAGTGAAAATTATTTTCCAAATTTCCACCATGATGCATGAAACTTGGATAAGTACTGAAAACTATCAAACTCTAACAGTTTTTTGTGTAGACCATAGCTTGCCAACACTCCAAATAAGAAACAACTTTCAAGTTTTATCTTTTGTCTTCTTTGAACACTATATACTAATAGTGGGTGGTGATGTGAAACATGAGTTTGGAGGCAATATTTAATCACATAAAAAAACTTACTTTTGTTATTTGCTTGGTAGTCCCTTGATACTTTTGAACTTTACAATATACATTGTCAAAATGTGATTTTCATGATGAAAACAACTTGTGACTACTATCATAGTGTAATTATGTAGTTGTAAGGTATTTTGAGTTGCTCCCATTTTTATAACTAATCAAAATTATGATTATGTGACTACAAATATGACTATAAATATTTATGATTATACTATTAATAAGGATTAGTAATCATGTGCACTTAGAGTTGACTTTATTTGTAGGGCACCTTTGTGAAAATCAACACATTGTCATGCATGTGCCATTGATGTAAATGAGGTCCCAAATCTTTCTAAATGTTTTGTAAACTAATTGCATAGAGATGATTTTCAAACTTCTTTCACCAATGCATGTAAATAAATTCACTTTGGTTTAAATAACTTAGTTTAACATAATTTAACCTATTTTAACCTACTTTAGTTTAGTGTATTTTAATCTAGTTTAGTCTAAGTAGTCAATTTAACTTAACATAATATAATTTAACCTAGTTCAATTTAGTTTATTTAATTTAGTCCAATCTTCCAATTTTATTTTAGTTGAACTTAATTTAACAAAACTTAATTTAAGTCACTAAATTTAGCATAATCTAAATTAAGCATAATCCTAAGTTAACCTAATGTATCCAAGTTTAGCCTACTAGTAGTTTAGTTGAATCTTATTTTATTCTAGTTTAACCAATTTTAAACAAAGATATTTAATTTAACCTAGCTTAAACTAACCCATGTAGTTTAAGTTAATTTAACTTATTTTAGTTTAACCATGTCTAATCAAAGTTAGCCAATTTTATCCATGTTTATCCATGTTTAACCAAGTCTAACTTTAGTACCCAAATTTAAGTAATTATTTATTTATCATAATTTATTATACTTTAACCAACTTTAACCAAATTCATCATAGTTTAACATTGATAATTGTGTTTAGCTTAATTTAACATTTCTTTTCAAGTTTTAGTCTAATTGAACCTATTTTAGCCTAGTCTAGGTTTAGGCTAGTTTACCTTAGAAGTAACCTTAGGTTACTTAAGTTTAGCCTAGAAAGGCCTAAGTTAACCTAAGTTAGCCTAGGTCAACAAAAGGTCACCTAGGTTAACTTATGTTATAAAAATTAGTGTTTAAATTTTGGTGATAACTAGATTTGTTATAAGAAAAAGTTGTGGTACAATGGTTAAGGACATGAACCCCTAAAGTGGAGGTGAGGGGTTCAAGTCCTTTCACTTGCGATGTCAATTCAACCTAATTATTTGGCTTACATGATTAGCTTGAAACTTAAAATTTTGTCTAAGCTAAGTTTTTTCTAAGCTAGGCAACCTAACTTAACCTATGTTAGCTAGGCTAGGAGGCCCAACCTAATTTAATTCACCTTTGATTGCCATGTGGCGCCACATTAATAGGTCAAAAAAGTCAAATTTCTTATTTACTTGTGCCACATCGCACATTGTGGGCCATGAAATGTGTTTCCATGACTACATCCACTACAATTATAGTTATAAAGGGTGCAATTGCAAATGACATTTACAACTAGACCACATATATGATATGACATGGACATTTGAACTATATACTCATGTAGTCATGTTTAGTCATATATGGTTGTAATTAAGACTATAATGTTAATCACATATTGAACACCTTTGGATGTTCTAAGAGGCTTTGCATAGAAATGTAAAGGTAGTAGTGCAATGAGTCTTTTAGGGGTAATTTTTTCCTAGTGTTAAATGTCTTTGAGAAAACTTGGAAAATTTGTCTTTACAATGTATAATATGTTTTTCCTTCACAAAAAATTCACCACTTCTGTGAACAAAAAATGGATAAAAATACCCAGTGTTAATGTTTGGTCACCTCGGTGCAACCATTTGCCCAATTTGGATGCAATGGGAAGATGGACAAAAAGGCCAAAGAAACTCAAATTATCATTGATTTTGACAATGTTCAAAAACTTTTCCATGAAAACCACAAGCAATTGATTCCCCATCATTTTAAAATGGAGGGTATGCATATTCAGGTTCCCTTGCCACCTTATTGAGAGGTAGATGTTGCACCTTTGCCACTTGATTTTGCACATGGACCTTACTTGTATCGCCAAAGAAGGGATTGTTGTCAAAGGAAACAAGGGTGGAACTTAAGGTTCCAAGGAGTAAGTCCTTAACAATAACCCTTTTCCCCATGCAACACCTAAAATTATAACACATGTTTAACACCACAATTGTAAGACCTTAAGTGAAACCATCTTCCTAAGTAAGACCTTACACAAAATTGTTAAGCACATTAATAATGGGAATTTGTGTGGTCATTCAAATAGCAAAGTTTAAATTCTTAGAAGTTGTTGTGTGTAACGTAAAGTTCAAGGTTGAAGGCATTCCTAAATTAGGGGCCTAGGATCAAGCAATAGTTCAGTTTGGGGCAAAAGCATAGTTAGGTGGCTCAAAAGTGATGTTTGTGAATCCATAATCTAACATTAGCAAAACAATTTGTAGTGTTAACAATTTTCAAACCCATAAATCTTATAATGTACTCCTATGTTTTTAATCATAAATATTAATAAGCCAACTTATGAATACCCCTAAACATGTGATTGATAAAAAAGTCCATGCAAAAGATTAAATTTTTTAATGTGAAATGGACTTTCGAAGATAAAAATCTATAATAATCATGTCATTTAAAACTTTTAAAAATTATAATTATGTATATTAAGAAAGTTTCAATGCACTTCACTAATAAATTGTTCATTTGATGATGTTTTATTTTTTAATTTTTATTTTGACATTACTTTGACATATTTTTTGAATTCACATTTTTCATTTTTTGTATGTGACAAATGTAGTGTTGTCATTTCGAAAGTCCATTACGAGTCCATGATCTTCTTAGAATTCATTCAAATTTTTTAGGATGATTATTATTAAAGTATGTGAAAACATGAATAATTAAAAAATCAACAATGTTAATTTTGAATATGGCTTACATTTGTATGTAATTCAGAAAAATTACAAGTGGGATAGTCCAAACAATCCACCTATTCATGTTTTCACCCTTTGGTCCCCACATTTGGGAATGTTTACCACCTTTGGGTTTACCCATGATAAAGCATGAGGTGAACATTATCATGAACTAAAACATAATTAAGGAAGGGGAGGGCTTTTACAAATGTAGGGTGCCCTCCAAATATAATAAGAATTTTCTTGGAATGTTTTGTGAATGGTTGGAACTTATGCGTGGTTGAAAAGTTGTTTAAAATTAGTTTGAACAAGGCCAATTACTCTATTAGTCATCACTTTGTAATTAATATGGGAAGGTTGATTATTAATTCATTAGAATGACGTTTTGTTGGCTATCTTCTTCATAAGGATGAAAGTCTACATTGGTGTAGGATTTGGGCATAAGATTTGGGCTCAAACTAATCGGGTTAATGTGTGAATGACATTTGAAACATTATGATTATATATGATCACTAGTACAAAATGTGGGTGCAATTCACTAGTCCTCATTCACTAGACTAGTGAATTCACTATTTTTCAACTAGTCCCCATTTACTAAGACTAGTGAATTCACTCAAAATCTAGAGAAATCATTTGACATGCATGGACACATTTTGTTGTAGTGGATGGATGTACATGTTTCATAGAAATGTATGTATCTAAATCAATGTGTTTTTTTAGGATTTTTTTATGTAGTTAATCATCCATAATAGGATTTTTTTAAAATGATGATGATCAGGAAAATTCAACCAAATCTAACTATTATCCAAATATGAAATACAAATTTAAAAATCAACTATAGGAATTTAAAAATTCTAACTAATTATTATTTTTTCTTATGGAAATGGAACCCTATTTTTGACATTTTAATTTTTTATTTCTTTTTGTGGAAATTTTTTGTTAATAAAAAAAGGATGATCTAGATGAAAAGTTTTTAATTCACAAAGGGCAATTTATTATATAAGGTAATCGCTAAAGAAAAACGCATTCTTGAAATACATGACCAAATAAGTGGGCTTTCATTTCATGTAGGCACTTGTTTTGGGAACATTCCATTAGAAGGATGTTTGTAAACATAAAACACTAGCAAAATTTTCATAACTTGTTTTCCCATGGTATTTGGTTGGGTAAGGTAAAATCATTCATCACCAAACATGTATTTATCACCAAACAATTTCAGGTGAAAACATAGTCAAAAGAAGAAGGGTGTTAAGGTAAAAGTCTTTTCTAAGGATTACATATGACATGTGTCATTTTTGCATTAGTTTATAACTTAAAATTTTGTATTTTGGACACCCAATTTGACATTGCAAGTTAGTTATAAATAGGTTTTGATTACAAATTGATTTTATATTAGATATATTATGCAATCATGCCCTTTATCACATAAATTTGAACAACTTTTGTTAAGGCCACATTTTTTAAATCCATAATTTTCAAGGTTGAAAGCACATTTGAATCAAATGTGTTCAAATCGTTTATATAAACAATTTTCATTAATTCAAGTCCTTTTTCCCTTGTAATCATCAATGTTAAAATCCTCTCCAATTTTCAAAAGGAATGATGAACATTCGGTAAAAAAAAAAAATGTTTGAAAAAAAATAAGGACTTTCCATTTTCAAGGTTTGAGTGCTTTGAACATGTAAAAACATTTTTGATTTTTGTCAAGCTTTGAACATATAAACTTTGTAATTAATGGAAAGTATTCCAAAACAATTATTACAATCCAAACTATTATGTTTCCCTTGTGATCTTTCAAACATATTGAAATGTAGTTTTAAGAAGTGTCCATTCATTGGGGTGGCTCCTTTGACTGTGTTTTTACATTTTTAAATATTTTCCTCATTCTTTAACAAAATTGAGCAATTTTTGTGTCATTGGATGCATAATTGGAAGATTACAAATGTTCTTGGAACATAAAAAATAAAGGAACAATGTTGAAAACATAAGAAGAATATGAGTGATAGTTTGCTTCAAATTTTTTTCAAAAATGATTCTAAACCCTTCTTCAGCTTTAGCCCCATATCTTCCTCATTTTTAATCCGTTATTTAATAGCTATCTAGGTGAGCAAATTAGGACTTTGCAAAACTTATTTATATTCCAAAGGCAAAGATCCAAGATTAAAGATTTTAAGTTCAAAATCCTAATATATTTTAATTCATTCATCATTTAACATTGAACCTCCTTACACCAAACATCCCATATCTTCTCGATATATTTATTGGATTGAACAATTTTTGCAATGTTGAAAATGCTAAGTGGAGGGGGTACAAATGTTCTTTGAACTTCAAAAGTAAAAAAATAATGTGTGAGGACTCAATGCATCATTTGAATTCTGAAGTGTTCATTCACTAGCCTATAGACTACTGTATAACATAAATGTTTAAAAAGAGAAATTTTCATTTTCTTTTCAAAGCACTCCACCCTTTGCTAAGGAGAAGTTCGATTAGATAATGTGCCATCCAAATAAGGTAGAATAGATTATCAGTAAACATTTTGAGACTTCACAAGTAAGTGGGTGAGCAAATGGTGAATGAACCCATTACCATTCAATGCACCCCTACGACCAAACTTTAGGTGAAAAATAATTGTTCTTGATACTTTGCAAAGTGATGTCTTTTCATGGAAAAATTGTGTTCGCCCATGGGTTTTGTTTATAACGTATTGTAAAGACATGCTTTCAAGGGTATAAATAAACTTGTTTGGTGATGGAGTAAGAGTTGTGATATATCTTAACATAAACTTGTACATAGATTTGAAAAGGTCCACATCATGGGCCACAAAAAGTGTTTGTTGAAACATCTTGTTCCAATTCAAGTTATAATTTTTTTTTCATGATGTGGGATTATTGTTTTGAGTTGGGCTTATATGTGTCACATCACAACAATGCACACAAAAAATCACACAATCACCAAAAATAAATCTTTGTTGGTCTTGAACTGCTTGGTTTAAAATAATTATGATTTCTAGGGAATATTTACAATGCTTGCAGTTCATTAAGTAGGATGTTGTTTAGTGATTAAAAAATCCTAATGCATTCGTAACAATATAACATCACAATTACAAAGCCCTTGCACATTTTCCATGCAAAATTAGATCATGCCAACTTTAAAAAAATCAAAAACACCTTTAGTCCTACTTTTTATAATTTCTCACCAAATTTAAGTAAACACCACAAATTTAATTCTAAAATGCATGATGTCGTAACCTTAGCCTTGGGCTTGCAACCAAAACAAGGGCTTGCAAAGGTGTAGGTTAATAATGAAGCCCGGGAATCACATTTCATGCTCTTGGGAATGTAAGAAAGTGTGAGGGAATGAACCCCCACACTCCCAAATGAGCTCCCACTTTGGGAGTTGAAGTCCCGATGGACTTCCAAACCTTCAAAGGGCAATTGCAGGGGTCAAAACTAATTGAATTGAAAAGTTCATTATACCATTAGAAAACTATTAGAATGTAGATGTTTAAAATGGGCTCATATGACCCATTTGAGTACTTAAAACATAAGTTATGGCCAAAAGAATTTGACTCTCGACCATTAAAAGTCTAGAATCGCCCTGATTTACTTGTGTGTAGGTGCCGTACCACATACCATTAGAAAGCTCTTGACAAAGGTTATAACATTTCTTTAGACTTCACTTCAATTAGAGGTATGCACATAAAGTTATGGGCTTCCAAAGTTGCAAAAGTCTCAATTTCGAGAATTTTGGGACTCCCAACTTGGAATCTCAGGACAAAATGATATTTGGGTGCTAGCCCCGTGGCCAAGAATAGAGAATATTATAAAGGGGAAGCTGGTGGCTTCCTCCAAGTCTGGGCTGTGGTGAGTCTTATGAATTTGTGTTTGCCCATGGTTTGTCCATGCACCAAAAGTGCTCCAACTATGCACTAACCAACTTGTTGTTTGGGTTGTGCAGGTCCGTGTGAAGAATTGACCCGCTTGTCATTCATCCTAATCCCCATCTTGGAACTTTAGCACGCCCCTCTACCCCCGAAGTGTTACAAGCTAGAGAATGTACCCTAAATCCTTATCCTTTTATTGTTTTCACCTTTGGATTCATAATTGAATCTATCAATGAGTTTGGCGGTGCCTCACATGAATTCACTTTTCCAACAAGTAATCTAAAATTCTTCGTGAAAACTAAGTATGTCAAAGTTGCCAAAATACATGGAAAATGAACTCTAAGAATTCATTGAACATTTGTTTCCTACAACAACAAGTTTAATATCAAAAGTAGAAAATCAAAAATTGGAGGTGAAAGTAAAAGATGAATAAATTCACATGAAGGTATAGGACCAATCTCTTGAGTGGAAAATCTAATTTAGTGACAATGCACACAAGAAAAGGTTTAACAAATATTTGCAATATCAATGGATAATTAGCTAAACATGTAGTTTCATAATGAACATAAAGTGCAAATAAAATGAAATGTAAGCTTTAGTGTGTTTGAGCCAATCATAGTTTAAGATTTACAATGTCATGCCCGTACATGGCCTCATACATGATGGCCAGTTACGGGCATGGCCATGTGCGCTTTTAGGGTTAATGTACGGTCTTAGGTGATTATACATTATTAGGTACTTAGGGTTTCAGTTTGTTGTCAGCTATATAAAAGGCCAAGCATTTCTTTTTTCTTTTTAGTTTTTCTAGAATTCCTTTGTCAAGAGAGTTTCCTCCACAATCAGATAGGATTTCTAGATGCTCATGGTGGCCATTGTAAGGCCACTATTTACATACATTACATGTTTTTCTTTCTTTCCAATTCAATTTTTTTTTTCATTCAATTCTAGAAAAACTCTACTATTTGTTGCTTAATGTTGAAAGCGACAAATTTTTTTTGCCTTTGAATTCTTGAGTTTTTGCTCTTAGTGTGGTTACTGCTGGTGTTGCTATTGTCAAAGGAAGCTTGCGTTGTTATCGGAGGGAATTTGTGTTGAGAATTCAAGCTCAACTAGTTAGGTTTCATTAGTTACTAGAGTAGGAAAGTAATTAGGTTACTTTCATAAGGTTGAATTACTTTTGTTACTTATTTTAGTTTGGTTATTTGTGGTTTGGTCTTGTAGTTAAATACCTTGGTGTTGATGGTTTGCCTTTCTTTTTCTTCATTAGACAAGTTTGTGTATTTCATGTGACAAGAACCTTGGAAAGTTCTTGATGTTGTGTTTTGTGTTGTGAGCATTATGTTGTAGTTTCCTTTCAATAAAGATTTATGTTTGCACTTGAGTACATCTCCTATTTGTTAACATGGTATCAGAGCTTAGGTTGTTTGGTGAGAAAGTTGAAAGAGATCTAGA
>Ga0116227_10003112_pt1 | contig 37167 bp, 18 predicted proteins | sample S1TSphgellanicum_FD_89693 | JGI IMG/M metagenome (GOLD analysis project Ga0116227, IMG submission 89693) | Host-associated microbial communities from peat moss isolated from Minnesota, USA - S1T2_Fb - Sphagnum magellanicum MG | ecosystem: Host-associated > Plants > Peat moss > Unclassified...
ACCCATTTGTGCCCCCCTGTCCCTCCGTTTCCTCTTCTTGTACTCCCCCTTTCTCCCCCTCTCGCCCCCCCCTACGTTCCTAAAATACCCCAAACTCCCCCCCCCCCCCCCCTCCTTACACTCCCATTAAACTCCCATTAAGCTCCTACTGCATTCCCATTAAGTTCCCATTACACTCCCATGAAACTCCCACTAAGTTCCCACTGCACTCCCACTAACCATAGGATATGGCATCTGTGACATGCAATCACAAAGGCAACCTAGAAAATAACGATAATATTTCCAACATCTGTAAGCTCACCTTTTTTACACATTGCCATGTCCAACCACCAGTTGCTCTTCAAATTTAAGTGACATAAACATTGATTAGGGTGTTTTGCCCACCTTGAAATCATGCATTTTTAACAAGGGCGATCATGACATGTGTGATTGTGGTATCTTGCATCGTCCAATACATCCTCAATTCTAATTATGAACCTCATGGCCATAGATTATGCTTTGGTGTGATATGCTTAGGTGTTGTGTGTCTAGGAGTTGGTCAATTCTCCAATTGTTGGTTCATTTATGCATTACGTAGGAGAATCATGGTTACTTAATGTGTAGTGTCACTTGTAAAACATTTACTCACTCCATTCTTCATTACTTACTTTTGTATTATAACTTCAATTGGGTACCACATATGAAGTTGTTGGGCACTACATTACATGCTAAGTGGATTACAAATGGGATTATATGTCCATTACAATGATGTTTATGAACTTAATACTAAATCTTGCACATTTGGATGACAACTTAATTTTATGACATTCCATTAAGGTCATTCAATGGAAGTGCATGCACTTGGATTACAATTTCAATCAAAGTTGTAACATAACTTAACTAAAATACTTGTACATTTGGATTATAACTTTAGCTATGTCATTTGAAATACCTGCACTTGGACCACCCTCTAATTGGATGTGAGTTCATTAATTTCACTTAACTAAATTATATGCACTTGAATTAAAACTTCCATTAAATCCATCTAATTTACTTTTGGGTCTAAATTACATTTGTTTGGATCACAAATACTTAAACATTATATGTCATAGATGTCACATAGCTCAAGAATTACTTGCATTTGGATTACAATTTCAATCTAGCTGGTTTTTTTTTTAATCCTTTGATTGGGAGTACACTCTCATCGCACACCTATTGTTCTCCCACTAGACTCCCACTAAGAGTATTGCACTTAAACATAGATTACAAGATAGATTATAAACCACCCATGTCAATTGTGGTTAAATTGCCTATAATGTTGGGTTATTCACAATTTATATTGGAAATCATTTAGTTACCTGGCAATTTAACTACTTGCACTTTGATTATAACTTGAAATGTAATTAAATGAAGTTACATTGTTGCAATGTCACACCTTAGCACTAGGATTAATTACAACTATTGTTATGGCCAGTAAACAATTGTCACAAAATCAAGTTGGTTCCACCTGAACCTCATCTTTGCCACATCTATACCTATTAATACACTCCAATCATAAAAGCATGATCATTACCTTCCCAGTGGGATTCGATTAACACAATATCATGTTCCCACAATTCCAACCAAATCCATGGAATAATCAACAACCATTACTCTAGCCGCCATTAGGTCAGGGCAACTAATTTGTTACCTTAATATTAATTTACAATCCCCATTAACCAAAATTAGCACTTACAAGACACCTTCAATTTAATTCAAGCTAATGATGTCATGTATTGCAATTGCCTTCATTTAGATTACACCTTGAATTGACAACAAACAAAATCACTCAGCTAACTTATCCATGTTTAACTTACAACTAACTATCAATCAACTCAAACATCTGATTGGTTGATAACTACAACAAAATAACTAAATGGTGATGGTGGTCATGTGTATTACTTGGTACAGTAACCATATTTTATAGTCTCCTTATTAATATGTATTTGAATTGGATTACAACTTCATCTTGAAATGGAAACAATCATCATAAGGAAATAACATAAAATGATTTCCACTATCCTTTTTTTACATCCCCATAAGGTAGTCGATAATGTCCAATAGTGGTAATGATTGGCCCACCAACCCTTAACACACACCAAAACAATCTAATAACTAGCCAATTCAGCAAATACAAACCTTTACACCTCCTATACCATACACATAACCTTGGACAATTAGTTTGCATATATCAAATGATGCAAGGTTCCAAATATGCCTCTAAGGATTAATACCACCACCAAGCTCTTAATAATCAAATTTGCCTCAAGCAACTATCATCAAAATGGGTGGGCATAGGGGTTAGGGTTCCACCCAATTACAACTTGGGTGAAGCTTCAAATGACTAGAATTCTTGGTCAATCAATTTTTGTGGACTAAAGACAACCAATTATGCCCATCTAATGATTGGTGCATGGCGAATTTAAACATATCAACATTCTGGCTAGGTTGATTTTACTTTGCATCTAACTTGTAATGATGAAAATTAAAATAATAAACAAAGTGCACAAGTTATGTGTTCAAACCATGTTTGTGTACAAAGGTAATACACATTGAACTACTAGAGCATTGAAGAATATAACCAAGAGTACAATTTCAAACCAATTCTAGTAATCTAGTTGGCCTAAAAAATAGATTGTTTAAGCTTAGACACAATTTTACTATGTTAAACATTGAAAATAACAGTCCACATTTCTAATGTTTTAGGGTTTCTTCTTAAATTTGAATACGTCCACCAAGCCTTCTTGCACATTTAATTGTTAATTCGTTCAAAATAATTAAGAAAATAAATCCAAACCACCAAACCCAATGATTTCATTGGCCACAACATAAGCAAATGAAATTGGTGGGTTTGGTGGCTTGAATTTGTTTTAGGGTTGGTGGTTTAGCTTGTTGAAACTACACAACTTAAGTATGTATATAAATAATTTTATTATTTATTATATAAATACATATAATATAATCCCTAATGATGTACTACTATAATTAGTATACCTCCATGCAAAAATTGGTTATAGCAGGTCCAAGGATTTCATCAAATTAACCAAAGCTTTTCTTTGTCACAATTTGTTCTAACAAAGTTTCACCTTTCATTGTGCCCATAGATAAAATTACAATTGAGTGTGAATATGAGATTCAGATGGGGTGACATTAGGTACTATTTACTTGAAAGGATGCAAACCTTAAAATGAAATCCATTCAAGACCTAACCTTAAAACCACACAAACTTTAAACTCACGTTGCTAAACCACTCGCGTTACTAATGTGCGTTTCCATTCTTGGAAGTTCAAAAGGTTTTCCTTTTGCAACAATTTCTTGTGCATTCAAAATTTGCACATTTAAATGCATTGGCTAAGGTGAGACCTTTACCTTGTATTGGCAAATTTGATCCTAAGTTGTAGTAAGTAAAATGCGTGATGCACTCCCAAGTCCCTTGTTAGACCCAAAAGGGGTCCAGTTATGTCAAATTGCGGAAGTAATTTGGGACTTGGAGCCGCTCCCAGCTTCCAGCACTAGAAGGGGGTAGAGGGGGAGTGCTAAAAGCTCCGAGATTAGACTAGGAAGAGGGACAAGCTTACTTAGTTATCGGTCCTGCATCCAAATCCAACCAACAAGTTGGTTAGAACTCATTCTGCACCTTTTTGGTGTTGGGACAAGCCATGGGCAACTTGGATTCACTTGACTCACCACGGCCCAGACTCGGGGGAAGCCACCACCTTCCCCCATATAGTATTCTCTGCAGCTCTCCGCCGCACTTGCATCCAAATGGCTCTTTTTCTTGGGACTCCCAAAGTGGAGTCTCGAAATTGTCCCGATTTGGACTCCCGGGACTTTGGACGCTCATAACTTCTTGCCCTGAACTCGGATCGGGACGAGGTTTAAACCAAAGTTGTAGCTCTCCTCAAGAGCTTTCCAACAGTGTGTCGCACTTCACCTACACACACCGGAATTGGGTTGATTCCCGACTTTTTGTGGTCGGGAGTCAAACTGTTAGTTTGACTCCCGGCCCTTCTTTCGACCATAACTTGTGCTGCAGATGTCCAAATGGCTCATGCAAGGCCATTTTGGACATTTACACTTTAGGACCTTTCTAACGGTATAAAAAATGCCTCAATGCAAGGTGTTTTGACCCTTGTAATTGCGTTCTGAGTTTTCGAGAGTCCCGAAGGACTCCTAAGTCCCATTTTCGAGAGTGTGAGTGGCGACCTCACAACTCCCTAAAAGGGGGGTTGCGACAATGCGCTTCAAACACCAAAAGGTCAACAGAAAGGTAGTAGGTCGACATCTTCTAAGTCGATAGAAAGGTTTCACGTCAATGACAAAGGTAACAAGTTGATGTCTTTTGAAGGTCAACAAAAAGGTAGTAATTCGAGAAGTAACAGGCCAACAATTTCTAAAGTTCAACAAATAGGTAGTAGGAGGATTTGAACATCTATAAAGAAATTTCAAATTTTCCAGAGACCATTACAATCCAAGGTCTTATAAAATGCATATAAATCAAGTCACGATTTGTAGAATGACTGTAGCAAATCTGATGAAGTGATCTCAAAGAACTTTGTTGAAAAAGTTGGAAATGCATGGATCAAATTCAGGAAATACCACCTCCATTTCAATTGTAACTACTGACACATTTTGATTGGGGATAAGAGTAGGTCATCCATAGTTGGTGAGGCATTCCTATTGGGGAGAAGCGATGTACATATCCTTGTGCATTGATCTTATTATAATCATATGAATTTGATGCTACTCTCGAATGTTTGACAATGAATGTGTGTGAACTCTATGGTTCAAGCACATGTTCAAGGTCAAATTCCATGCACAATAACCTATCTTTGAGCTTACTTGGCAATAGACAATAAGGTACCCCCCCTTCCCCTCCCCCCTTGACCCCAATTGTAATTGACCCCTTCATAATTGTTCACCATCATTTTTCCATTTCAATTTTGTCTGGATCTTAAGCCCACCATCCTACATGTTTCCTGCAGTAAGGGGAACACTAGAAGACCACCATAACAACAACCTTAACTTGACAAGTAAAGGTCATAATGCCAAAATTGGGTAAACGATGCCAATTATTAAAGTCGCATATGTAAGATGCCAATGAACAACCTCATAGCTCATGGTCTGGTGACAACTTAGAGACTAAGTTTCGACCTCCTTTGTTAACATCCCCATGAGGTAGCACAAAAGCCCCCCCAAGAATAATAAAGCAATGTGTCAATATGAGTCAAATAATCCCCATGGCAACTTGATCATGTGCAAAAAGCAAGCAAGTAAACTTCTTTCAAATTCACCCCTTTTCCTAAGTATATTTTCTTCTCACTATACCCTATCTTTTGCATCATTTGTTGCAAGCATTTGTTCTTATACTTGGTACACATTTGTTTTCAAAATTGGTATAAATACCCTTTCATTCTAGAGATGGATAGATTGTAGACAAGATGTTTTTGTATGTTGAATATGTTACAATTGTGACATCCTCATAAAAAAGAATCTTCATTTTGCTTTTTGTTAACCTCTTGTTGATTGTTTTTGATTTGAAGCAATGTAGTTTCTTGTCCTTCAATAACCTTAAACCCTACATTAAATTAGTAAAAAATTGGTGATCATGAGAACACTCATTATAGAGATCGAACACTTTCCAGTGATGGGGCAACATCATTTATGATTTGTGAAATGTATATCATCACCATCTTCAAAACCTCAAGATGAAATTTTTGGAACTATGCTACTGTTTTGTACTCCCTTCTTGTCTTCATGAGTTTTGGTGTTGGCAAAATGTGGATTCTATAGTTGATGTGTGCTACTGCAAACAAGAGTTGGGTGTTCAAAAAGTTATGCACCTCTAATGTAATTGTGGACAAAAGTGGTGTTATTGTATTCCATTACCTTCCATCAATGTGAATTGTAACTACTATCATGTTTGTAACAGTTGGGTATGTAGTGTGTGTTGCACAATGCCACTCGTTACTCAGCTATTACAAACACAATGTTTCATTCCTAAATCATCTTGCTTAAGATGTTTTAAGGATTATGTGATAGCATTAGAGCTTCTATTTTTGTGTAGTAGTTCAAATTTTGATTTAGGTGCCATCCAAGCTTTTATCTTTCTATAGCAATTCATTGGTTATTTTGGGTACCATCAAAGCTTCTCTATTTCTGTAGTGGTTTGGTGGTTGTTTTGGGTACCATGCAAACAATTTATTTTCAGGTTGTAGAAAGCCAATTATTAGCATTCCCATCCCATTATTTACCTTAACATAATTAGGATTATTGAATGTGATATTGTAATTAATCCAAATTTTATCAGCATAATTTCTTTTTAAGTCATTTTGGTCAGATGCTAAAACTTGAAATCTTTACTTTGCCTCTATATGGGTAGTTTGACCCACGCCATGGCATGTAAATTGGTTAGTGTTTGGGTGAATCAACATGGACAAATGGGTGGTCATAACATATTAGAATATGTCTTTTGATTCAAAGTAACCCTAGTTTTCTAGGAAAAATGCATGTAATAAAAACCATATAGAATAATTACCTAGCATTGTGGTTCATGGTACCTTTCCTTTTACTAGACGAGTATTTGATACCCTAACACCTCAGCACTAATGTCAGTCCTCTTGTCATGTTGTTCTTACTCTAGAATTACGGTATATATGTAGTGTGTTTATGAACAACCTTAGAACCAAACCATCCAAACCAAACATGCAATCATTGATTTTTCCATTAAGTTTGCAAACTTGGACACAATATTTTCCTTGGTGAGATATGGGTGATGGGTGATTTGTCAAACCCTAAACCCTAAGTAATACCATGTAAGATAAACTTTTGTGGGGTATTCTAGTTCAAGCTCCTTTGCTTTTATTCAATGAATACTTTGACCCTAATACCCTTAATAACCACAACAATTTCCTTTTCAAGTTGCAAAGCAGCTTCTTGCTTGATATTCCCATTCAATCCCTAAAACTTGCATTTGAATTATGGTTGTTGAAATTGACCCGGATTAATGAATGTTTGGTTTTGCATATTTGTTTAGTCACTCAAAGGGTTGTTGAACCTGGAATCCAATTAATACGTTTTTAGATTGGTAGTTTGGTAGACATTGTTGCAATTTACATTTGTTAGATTTCGGTGAATCAAATCCGTCAAACCCTAAGCAATCTTGTGTAAAATAAAGTTCTACTAATATTCTAATTCAAGGTCCATTGTTTTTATTGGATGAATATTTATTGCCCTAATACTTAACACCTCCCAATTTCTTTTTCAGGTTGCAAAACAACTTTTTATTGATAAACCTCCTCAACCCCTAAACCTTGCATTTGAATGCAAGTTGTTCAGTTTGAGTCGCATTATAATTATTTGCCTTAATTAGATCTAAATGATGGGTGATTTGTCAAACCCTAAACCCACTGTTGTACCATGTAGGATAAACATCTATTGCATATTTTGGTTCAAGGTCTTTTGTTTCTATTCAACAAATATTTGTTGCACTAAGTCCCATTATAACCACAATAAATTTTTTTTGCAAGTATATAAAAAACTACTTGCTTGATATTCCCTTTTAATCCTTACATCTTGCACTTGAATCAGGGTTCTTGAAATTGACCCAAATTGATGAACATTTAGTTTACATATTTGTTCATCCATTGATTTAGGGATGTTGAAACTTGAAATGTTCAATTTACTTTAACATTGGGAATTTGGCAATATTTGTTGCAATTTAACTTGATTAAATTTGGGTGAATAAGACTCATTAAACCTTAAACCCTAAGCAATCCCATATAAAATAAACTTTTGGTTGGTTCAAGGTCCTTTGCTTTTATTTAATGAATATTTGCTACCTTAATGCCCTTAATATTAAACATTTTTCTTTTCGTGTTGCAAAGCAATTGCCTAATTGATATTCCCATTCAACCCTTAAACCTTATAATTGGATTAAGGTTTTTGAAATTGACTCGCATTGATCAACATTTGGTTTGCATGTTTTTTCATCCCTTGATTTAGGGATGCTAAAACTTGAAGTGTTCAATTTACTTTGACATTGGGAATTTGGCAAATGTTGTTGGAATTTGCCTTGGTCAAATTTTAATGAATTAGATTTGTCAAATCCTAAACCCTGAGCAATCCCATATAGAATAAACTTTTGCCAATATCTTGGTTCAAGGTCCTTTTTTTTAATTCAATGAATTTTTTTGCCCTAATACCTTTGAGAACCACCCAAATTTCTTTTGCAAGTTTTAAAAGAAATTGCTTGATTAATATTCCCATTTAGTCCCTAAGCCTTGCATTTAAATTAGGTTCTTGAACCTAATCGACATTGATGAACTTTTGGTTTGCATATTTATTCATCCATTCATTTAGGGATGTTGAAACTTGAAATGTTCAATTTGCTTTCACATTGGGAATTTGGTAAATGTTGTTGCAATTTACCTTGGTCAAATTTTAGTGAATTAGATTTGTCAAACCTTAAACCCTAAGCAATCCCATATAGAATAAACTTTTTTTCTAATATTTTGGTTCAATTTTCTTTTATTCAATGAATATTTGTTGCCCTAATGCCTTTAATTCCTTGGTCAAATTGAATCGCATTAATGATCATCCTAAATGCTCAAATGTTCAATCTGCTTCTCCATTGGGAGTTTAGTAGATGTTATAAATATTTACCCTAATCAAATGTGGGTGAATCAAGTTTGTCAAACCCTAAACCCCAAGCACTACCACATAGAATAAATTTATGTGTGGTATTCTAGTTTAAGGTCTTTTGCTTTTATTCAATGAATATTTGTTGCCCTAATACTTAATACTTCCAATTTATATTTCAGGTTGTAAAACAATTACTTAATGATAGACATCTTCATTCAATGTGACCCGCATTGATGATCATGCTAAATGCTAAATGTTCAATTTGCTTTGACATTGGGAGTCTAGCAAATGGTGTAAATATTTGCTTTGGGTAGATATGGGTGATGGGTGATTTGTCAAACCCTAAACCTTAAATAATACCACATAGGATAAACTTTTGTCAAGTATTTTGATTCAAGGTCCTTTCCTTTTATTCAATGAATATTTTCTACTCCAATACCCTTAATAATCACACCATTTTCTTTTGCAGGTTTTAAAAGAAACTATTTGGTTGATATTCCCATTCAGTCCCTTGAGAGTTGCATTTGAATTAGGGTTTTTGAAACTGAACCACATTGATGAACATGTTGAATGTTCAAATGTTCAATTTGCTTTTCCATTAGGAGTTTGGTAGATGCCATAAATATTTAACAATTTGGTTAGATGTGGGTGGATGAGATTGTGTCAAACCCTAAACCCAAAGTAATTTATGTGGGGTATTCTAAATGCATGATCCGTTTTTCCTGCTTTCACCCATAGGATAAATTTATGTGGGGTATTTTCGCTTAAGGTCCTTTGCTTTTATTCAGTGAATATGTGTTGCCCTAAAACCCTTAATACCCCCTGATTTATTTTTCAGGTTGCAAAGCCATTGCTTATTAATACACCTTCTCAGTTGGTAATCCTTGCATTTGGATGAAGATTGTTCAATCTAACTCGCATTGATGATCACATTGAATGCTAAAATGTTCAATTTGCTTTGACATTGGGTGTTTAACAAATGTGGTAAATATTTACCTTGGTTAGATCTAGGTGATGGGTGGTCTGTCAAACCCTAAACCTATTATTGTAATATGTAGAATAAACTTCTGTCATGTATATCCGTTCAAGGTCCTTTCCTTTGTTTTTATTCCATGAATTTTGGTTGCCCTAACACCCATAGTAACCAAAACAATTTCTTTTGTAGGTTACAAAATAACTGATTCTTGATGTTCCCATTCAATACCTTAACCTTGCATTTGAATTAAGATTGTTGAAATTGACCCACATTGGTGATCAACCCCTTTACATATTTGTTCATTCACTCAAATGGGATGTTGAATGCTGAAATGTTCAATTTGCTTTAACATTGGGAGTTTGGCAGATGTTATTGTAATTTACATTGGTCAAATATGGGTGAATTAGACTTGTCAAACCCTAAACCCTAAGTAATACCACATATCTTTTAGATTGCCATAATATTGTGGTTCAAGGTTCTTTGCTTTTATTAGATGAGTATTTGTTGTTGAGTATTGGATGAATACCAGTCAGATCTAGGTGATTGTCCATGGACAAATTAGGGTTGAGATTATTTATAATTAACATACATGGGCATGGTTTTCAAATGTAGCCACATGTTCCATAGGTTGTAGAAGGGCCTAAAACAATCCATGTTTTAAGTCTTGGTGCATTTGTAGATAATAATATATATATTGGTGGTAATGGGAGCACCTCATGTGGACAAGGGGGGGTTATACTTATGTAACACTAGCCAAATGCAAGGAGTGCATTGCGTACAAAATAAAATAAACAAAGTCAGCAAAAAGTGGCAGCCTATCACCAAGAGGTGAAAGACGATGTGGTGCATGGGCACACTCCCAAAAAGACTCGCATTCCCACAAATGAAACAAGTGAGATCACTCGCTTAACAGGGGTATGGCAACAAGTAGTCAAGGATGTTGCATACCAACATCTTGACTTAATTGTACGACATATGAAATACCACACAAGGAGGCAATGGGAGGCAATTTATGAAGAGCTTGAAGAACAATTTTACTATGACCCCCTTTAAGGCCAAAAACTGTGTAGAAATACTTGACTAAACATTTTTAATCTATGAAGGCAACATGGAAATCCTAATGGGTGGCAAAGGGGAAAAGTGCATGACTAGACAATTGTCTTGAGGAGTGCTGGAAGGCATTGGTGACCTACTAGAAAACCCTAGTTGCTGTTATGGAAAGCTCACGCATGATTGAAGTGCGAGCAATGGTACGGAATCCCATCGCACTTAGAAGAATGTCACTTGGACAATCCATGGATTTGGAGGTAGAATGTTAAATTTCCTAACACAAGTTGGTTTCATGAGTGAGTAGGGCAGTAGGTGGGATCACATGTGGGTAGTTTGAAAATGCCTAAGTTGGAGAATGCAACAATTCATTGGAAGTTGTTTTGTGGTTTACATGTAGGGACACAACTAGTCTAATGATGATGATGAAAGCATGAACATATCACATGATGTGTCATCCGGGCACACAACACCCATAGTGAATTGATGTCAATTGGATCATTGGTTTACGATCCTACGGTGGTATGTGAGTGGGTTGTTGGTGGGATATTCATGGCCAAACTAGATGGTGGTGAAATCTTAGTCATTTCTCTAACCTTCATGTGGTAGGTAAAGTTTGGTTCATAGTTTTAGATGCTGTGAAATTGTATTGATAAATCAACACCATTTTTATGGCATGTAGGGTGTGGGTGTAACTATCAATTTAGGTGATGAAGATGAGGTTGATAGGGAGATGAACATGAGAGATGGTCTGCCATCCAATGACAAGAATGTCAAGGTGAGTTATTTATCTTTTTGGTTGGTGGGTGGGATTGCAATGTGGTGATATATGGGTGTGCATGGGTAAGTGATGAACATAGTCATTGGTGGCACTTTGAGATGCAAACTTATTGCTAAATTATTGGTTACATCTAGTTCATAATGGGGGGCTTTTGTTGATATGTTATTAAGACCAACAATTGTGCTAGAGAAAAATGTTTAACCATAGTTGACTTTGACATGGTAGTTCAATTTTTTGTGTTTTTTAGATCTTTTGGGTAGGCTATTAAGGGCAACACAAGAGGTAAAAAGAAAAATAAGGTGGTGATTACTGCCACGCACCATCTACTAGACAACAAGTGGAGGAATGCTTTGGAGGCCAAGGTGAAGGCCATGGGAGCCAAAGTGGAGTCCATGGACTTGAAGATGGAGTCCATGTCAAACTCCTTCGTGCACATCAAAGAGTGGTTACTAAAGAATGTTGATAGTGGTACAAAAGACACCCCCTCGCCCATGCAAGATTTGCTAGACACTAGATTGAATGTAATTGAAGACTTAGTGCATTCAAGAGGGGACTTGTAGGTCATCTTGAAAGGCATGGCTTACATTTTGGTTCTAGGACTTAAAACCCTTGAGCAAACCCCTCCTAATTTGAAATTGGACACGAGATTAGAGGAATCCAAGGTGAAGGAAGATGGGGTGTAACTAAGTGAAGGTTTACTTGATATAGATGATCCAAATTGTGTTTTGGAATGCAATAAGGTTGTGGACATCAAAGATGCAGAAGTGGTGGCCTGCTTTTGAGACCTAAGTTGAAAGAATTCCTTTTCACTTAGATAAAGAAATTCGCCATGTACATTTGATTTTTGGCAACAAGGAAAAACTTTACCAGACATTTGGAAATAATTGTTGAAAAATTTGGCATTATCCTCCCTTCTTCCAAAATCTTATACCAAACACTTTATTTCAAAAATGATCAATTCCTATATGAGAGTCTAAAAAGACTATTTTTCATAAAAACCTAGACAATTTCTTTCATCTCTTCCCTAGTATGACCTTTGAGAATACCTTGTTGGTAGATTACATGCCTCACAAGAGTATGTTTAATCCTCCTTTTAATGCCATGTCTTCTTTGACACCTTTTATGGGTCCCATACAAACAATAATTATTTGCTTGGAATCATTCTCCTTTACTTGGAATCCTTGCATTTGTTTAAAATGTGGGTTTATAAATTTCTAGAATTGAATCCTTTCAGTAACATTATGGATGTGTTTTTGGCAACCCTTGGTATGCAAAATTTAATGTTTGTTGTTCTACCAAATGTGATGACACTTTTTGTAATAGGTTCAAATTGAGATCTATAAATAAAAAGAAGGGAAATATATTATTTATTTATAGGTAAATCATTATGTATGGATGATTTATTTGAATTACAATGCATGGATGGTTTAACTTTATTATTTGTTGTCTAGCCTAATTGACTCGATTCCAATGTAATGCATTGTGCCACACGACCTAGTTGCCCCCAAATGCCGAATGGTTTTGATTTGAAAATTATGGATTTAAAAATCATATTATTAAGCTATCATGAACCATTTAAAGATTTGTATGCATGTGGCTTGGTGGCCACCAAACACCTCATGCACATGGTTCAACATTCCCCTTATATTTCATGGTTTTTTTGAAGTATCATTACCTTGCCTAGTGGCCGCTCGGTGCTTGTTGGAAACAATTACGGATTTTTCTTATGATGGTGTATTCTGTAAACCCATAAAACTAATTATTGATAGCACATGGACATTTCACCATTAATTGATTTCTTTAGTTCTAAATAACACATTATCCTATTGCACTTTTGTATCGTGTTTTGTTGACACATTTTGTTGTTTTAGTTCAAGTTTCCTTAGGTTAGCTACACTAATAAAAGGAAAAACCATTGTTTGTATAGTATATGGATAATGATAATGGTGATGTTTGTAATAACCAACCCCCTTTAGGTATGCATTTTGGATCATTTCATTTCATTTTTTTCATTTTTTAAAGTCATTTTTAATGTTATAACTTTTATACATTGTTATATGTTTTCATATGCACTCATTTTCTAGTATTGACTTCTATTTGCAATTAGTTTGAATTGTTGTTTATAGCTTTGAAAGGGAGAAAATGATGTTGGCCACGAGTAGTTTTTTATTCAAGATGGTGTTGATGTTGCATAATTGAGCATGGACAATCACAAAACTTTTAATACTAGGAGGATTTGACATGATCTTTCAAATTATCTTTCAAATTTAGATTATCCTTTATGGTTTCTAGAAAAAAGTTTTTTTTAATAGTGGAATTTTCATTTCAAGACTCTTCATGAAATCATTACAAGTGTTTTAATGACTTGGTGTCACCAAGTTCAATTTGTATATAAAAAAATCAATAAAATTTGTTCACTTGTTATGTAATTTAGATTTTTTGAATTTTGCAACTTCTTTTCCTTTTATTTATTATGTAATTTGAACTTTTTAAAATTTGCAACTTCTTTTCTTCTTGTTATAGGTCTGGTGGCCACCATGCCTCAAGGTTTAGTTTGGATTTCAAATATTCAATACATTTGTTTGATCTATGTAAATTACATTTCATTAGTCCTTCAATTTTTTTTTGTTTTCTTTTAAGCAACCTAGTGGCCACCAAGTCGTATTATAATTGAATGCTTAAAAATTTAATGGTGTAAATTTTGTGTTTGCATTTTTGAACTTTTGAAAAGTCCTAAATATTTAAAATCATACATATAGTCGTTGTCAAAATATTGTTGACTTGTCAAAAAAATCCAATAAAAAAAACCAACCAAAAGGACCTAGTCAAAATGGCATTTGGTCAAGTTGAACATGGTGACAATTGGGGTATTTTCTGGTCAATATTTTTAGTAAAAAAAGTTGTGTTTTTTTGTAGTGTCATGAGGTTTCATTTAGATGATCCAATTCTGGATGGACAATGCTTTGTGTTTCTTCTTGTGGTAGTTTATTGTTCCCATGTTAGTAGTTGTTATTATGCTAATAGTTATTGTTAATAAAAAATGTGAATTTTTGGGGTTGACCCCTTTAATTGATTTTTCTTTTAAAATCAACTAGACCCACAAACTACCCTTCAAAAGTATCATTTTCACTCGAGTCTTCTAGATGACATAATTGCTAGTTTATGTGCTAAGTTTTATCATAATGGTGCCTTTTTGACTCATGTTGAAGGTTGAATTGATCTAATCATTCAATACTAATCACAATAATCAATTATTTATTTAAGGTTGTTTTTAAAATCAAAATGTCTTACACTAAAGTCTATTACTTTACACAAAAATTGTCTTACATGATCACTTTCTAACCTTGAACTTTAGTATCAAAAAAGAGATTGATTGCAAATAGATTGTGTAACCATAAGTTTTTATTAAGAATTAACTAGTTAATTATAATATATATATGATGTTTTTGATAGTTGAGCAATGTTTCATTATCAATCTTATCTAATTGTATGTGTGCATGTTTAATGTTATAAATCTTTGAATTTAACAAGGTGCATGATTATTGACTATTAATACTTTTGAAATTAATATTTGGGCAATTTCAATCTTGTGTTAAATTATAAAACTGTTGTAATATTTTAACATCACAATAAACTTTAGCCAAAGTTGCATTAGTTTTCAAGCATACATATGTGCCTTTAATTATATATATATCCTAACACTTGGGTTCATCCATTAGACTTTTAGTTCTTTAGTTTTCCTTTTTTAAAACTTTTTCACATGCATCCACTATCCAAACTTTTTCAACTTTTCTTAAATTTACTTTTCCCACCTTCCAATTTTCCCAACTACCAAAAATTAAATTACAAGGATATTGCAAAAGAAGTTGATTTTTTGGGGAAATGAACCAATTGTAAAAATATTTTGCACCAAATTTGAATATCTTATTTTCAATTCCAAGGATTATTCTTCAACCAATGCATTACGTGGAAATGCCTCCAATTTTAGGCATCATTAAAAGGAATTTTCACAATCAAGATACCACTTTTTGACCACAAAACTCAATGACTTTGTTTTTGATCTATTTCAAATATAAAATATAAATGGAATAAATTTAAGTGAGAGATATTGGATAATTCAAATTATGATAATTTTCATGGTGGTGGTGATTTTTCGCATGTGAATGTAATTATGCATAAATATTTTGGTAAAAAACCAAAAATGCAAAAAATGAATACATATTAAGCTTTTATATACAACTTAACATGTTTTCTTGCTTGAAAATTTCCTACACATTTTGTTGACAATTGGGGCCACGATTTTTAAGCCTAGTGAATATCAAAAATCAACCAAATGGAAAAAAAAAGGAATCATTTTCCTTGTTGCCCTTTTAGAATGGATTTTGTAGCCTTCAAAATTTTTATATCGTATATTATTTAATCAAATGCATTATATGAACATTGTCAATATAGATGTATGCATTACTTATCCATGAAAGAAAATTGAAGTCAATTACATTGTTTAATACATTCCTTTTGATTGCTTTAAGATGAAAATTGCAATTAAGACAAAGATTCAAATTACTTAAAAGGATTCAAAAGGACATCTATATTATCCAATCATTTTTAAATTTTAAAAATAAATTATCATGACATCATTTTAATTGTAGTCATATACCAATCCCCTATAATCATGAAAAAGTAAATGTAATAAAAGTTCAAAATAGTCCTTTGCAATCCTTTTTTAAAATTAGAACATCCTTTTGGGTACCCTAATTATGAATATGCCTCAAAAAAATATTAAAAAAACCTTAACCAACATAAAACTTGTTACCACATTGAACTTGTTGGATTCATTTTATTGTTTGCCTAACCCTTTCATTGCTAACACCTTCCATAGGTGGAATTATCTTCATTCACCTTGAAGTCAAAATGAATATTCATAATGGAAGATTTGAGAAAGTTTGCTAATTTGTGGCATTTTTTTATTGACAATAATGCAATTATGGTTTGTAGCATTGCCATTCTTACTGACACCATTCAAATACATTGGTTAATAGTTTATAATAGGCAATTAATCAATGTTGCAATGTTGCAACCTCAACTATGTATGATATTCTTCACATTTTTCTTAGCTATATATTATAGCAAACCATCAACTAATTGGTCTTGGCCAATTCACACCTTTTGTTGAGCCATATGTTCCAATAGACTATCAATTTGGTTTCATTTTATCCACACTTCAACTAATAGGTGATGGCTTATTACAACAACCTATAGTTAGGATCAAGGTAACAAATACTTATGAAATAGCAAAAAGGATATTATCATTAATGCTAACCCATGGTGTGGAATATATCCATAATCATGTGAAAGCACATTGGGATTGAATTTTTTTTGGCAAAACAAGGTGATGAATAACCAATATCATTGTATGTAGTTAGTTGAAATTTTGATCCAACATCCTTTGGCAATCTTAAACACAAGAATTTAAAAAAAAAATGTGCATGACTATAGTTTGGGAATTCAAAACTCACTTTAAGTCAAAACTAATCTTGATTAAACAATTAAATAATGAGGATTGTATACAATCAATGTATATATAATATATAACATATGCTTTTTCTTACAACCATAGGGCTTCAATGTGTTTATGGCTCATGAAACATTACCAAAACAAAAGAAAATTGAAAAAATAATGCAATGCACAATTATAATATCTCTTCCTCTTTTCTATGGTAGTGGTTTTAAAAAAAAAAAAAGAAACTATTACAACTTTAAAATTGCTCTAAAAGTACAAAAAAACACTTAAAAAAAAAATCAATAAAATAATCCTAAACTTTTGAATGGCCTTAAATTTAGTTGATCAATATCATCCACCAAAAAATTCCATTGACAACTCTAGTTTTGAAATACATGCAATTTTTCCTACTCCATGATAAGTATTCTTTCATCCCAAATATACTCCATATCATTCAAAATTGTCAATGTTTATTGGATTTTATTAAAAAATTAACTAGCTGAAGTTTTAAACTAATCAAATAAATTTAACACAAAAAAAAAAAGAAAAAGATGTCCATACCTACCAAAAGAAACTAAATGTAAGCAAACATATTATATTTGTAACAACAATTTTTGAAAGGCTTAGTGTGCTTCCACCCAATCAAAGGTCAAGAGACCCCAAGTTAAAACAATATTCTTATAGCACTAGGTAACGAGCTCAGGCTTTTTTTTTTTTTTTTTTTCAAACACTTTTCCTAATCAAAGATCATGGATGCTTCTTGATGAAGAGGAATATTCACCCAGGCTTCTTATCTGTGCAATAAGAGTATCCAAAATACCCAGGATTGAGAGGCTAGCCACATTTCACAACATTCCGTATATGTAACATCATGGTTTATGGTCGGTGGTAATAAGCTATAACCTTTTTGCTATTCCACAAACACCTAATCCATGACTGTGGTCTCGGATTGCCCACACCTCGACTAGGTAAGTTAGGTTTATGGCAACCTGTGTAGCCCAGGCTCACGGGGCAATGAATACGTACCTACTCCTTAGCAAAGCCCAAAGAAATGAAATTACAACCAATGGGAACTTGGAACCAAGTAACCCGTCTAAGTTGTCCCACACCTTTGGATGTTCAGTGCATTCACCAAGTTGGCATGTTCTGCATTCATGCCCTTTTCTCTGAATCAGATGTGACCTCACCCACCTTTGTATGTTAAGTGCATTCACCAAGTTGGCATGTTCTGCATTCGTCCCCTTTTCTTTGAATCGGATGTCACCTCGCTCACCTTTGTATGTTAAGTGCATTCACCAAGTCAGCATGTTCTGCATTCGTCCCCTTTTCTTTGAATCAGATGTGACCTCACTCACCTTTTGATGTTAAGTGCATTCACCAAGTAGGCATGTTCTGCATTCATCCCCTCTTTAAAAAAATCAGATGTCTCTGGAAGAGACCATTGTCCTTTTTATGGGAACTGGTGATGCCAACTTGAAACAAAGGAAAACTCACACAAAATTTGAGGCAGATCAAAAGGGTCAATCTCCATAAGCTCCGTTCACACAAAATTTAAGGCAGATCAAAAGGGTCAATCTCCATAAGCTCCGTTCACACAAAATTTAAGGCAGATCAAAAGGGTCAATCCACATAAGCTACATACACACAAAGTTAGCTTTTGTGGTCAGATGGATGCTGCCCCCTTCATTCTTTCTCAAAAGCTCACAGGTTGAACATGACACAAATCAGGAGCTCTACATGACCCCATGAGGACTGACGATTCTTCTTTTTCTTCTTCTTAAACATTACAAGTCTGCAACTGTTCTCATGGGTGAGATTTCAAACTCCTCATGGAAGCCTAGCCTCTGTCATCAAAATCATATATTTAAAAAAAATTCTTGGCATCCAGAAACTGGGCTGTATAGAATTTTTTTTCCCCCAATCTTTGGACTTTTTCAGACATTTTTCAAGAGTGGGCATGTCAAGGTGTTGTTGGATGTTGAACTTTTGAAGCAGTTGGAATGACAATTTCAGTGATGAGAAATTTTGAGGAATTGGTGTATGGGAGATTTTGCATAATCTTTCATATGGTGACAATTAATTTTTCATAATTTTATGTATGGTTGTCCTCAATCAATTCAAGAAACAATTTTTGAAACAACTCCCTCATTTTTAAGCTTCACTTTACCTTACTTTCTTAATAATTGTCTTTTTTTTCTACTAACTTTTCTAATACTTACCTAAATCCTTTTCTATTAACTATCTCCTATTCTTTTAACTACCTCATTCATTTTCCATGGCCACCAGCATGGATATGAAAAGACAAATTAACACAGGCCTTTTCATGTCCATGGTATTTATATTAATTCAAATTAAATTTGACATTGACATAAATAATGATGAACTATTGAAAAAATATGAAAACATAAGAAAACATAAAAAATGACTGTCATTGGTAATGCATAGCTATGCAAAGCCCAAGTTTATAAAGGGGGTCCTTGTATGCAATCGAGAGGCGTCTATGTTCATAGCTCCTAAAGAAAAGGAATTTTTGGGTCACGCCCTCAAAGTCAAGCTTGTGCAACTATTAGACCCCAAGTGGACAAATGGTCGAGTAACACTATTTCATCTCAATATGTTATAAATTACATAATTGGGAGTGTGTTGCAAAATGTGCATGTTGAGTTCATTGTGAACTCTTTGTTGCCTCTATGAATTAATCTCATTTAAAAATATTAGTTGATGCCATTGTCCAACAAAAGAAGATTGACAATTCATGAACTTGTAGCCTTCAAGAGAATTGTGATATAAATATTTTACTTGACATTTGATCACATCCTCCAAAGGAAACAAATTTAGTTCTAAATTAAAAACTTAACCATTAGCATGTCAACTTAGATGGCACATATTATTTATGATGACAACTTCCCAATTATGTTAATAGGGAACTTTACACATAAATTTACTAATCATCCAGTATATGTGATACCCTATAGACTTTCAAATCCTAATGGGGATCTTGAACAAGTCACTTTGCCACAGTGGCTTATATTACGTGTTTTGTGCTTGGCATTGTTCACAATTTTGGTTCTTGAATGCAGTTTGTTTTTTTTTTTTTTCATAAACTCGATAATTAAATTGAGTTGTTATACTTCTCAAAAATCCAATATGTGAATAAAGGGTTTTATGATAACTTATATGTGTACAAATTGAACTAAATGCCAAAAGCTTCTAAATTGAACTTCCTCTATTTTGTAGGTGCAATTACTCTTTGGCAAAATTATTTATCAACAATTTCAATAAAATATACAACTCTTGATCCTTGCTAGCTAGATAAATGGCGAATAGAAGTAAGCCTTTATATATATATGAACTAAAAAATATTAGATAAAAATTACAAAAATATTGTAACTTTCATTACATAAAAGTTTTTCAAAATTTGTGTTCAAAATTACCATAAACTCAATGTTTATTGATGGTTTCATAACATTCAAGGGATTTGGAGTATAAATTCATATTTTACATTTTATATATAAAAAAAGTACTTGATAGATCTGTGAAGATTTTTCAGAGACTAGTGTTTTTTTGTGGCACATTACCATGCAAGTTCATGTATGTGATTTTATTGTAAAATTAGTGAAAATGGATTGTGCAATTTTGAAATAATTGACATCTGCAGGCAAGTGAACTAGAACTGTTCATTTAAATTGTTCACTTGAGGGTAACATTCTACATTCCCCATGTGTTTCCAATGTTCACATGGCCCTTGGTGGCTGGATATGGTAACTTCAGGAGGAGGAGGATATATAGTACATTAGAGGGAAAATGTAGTGCCAGTGTGAAAAGTGAGGGGAAATGTCCCAGTGTGAAAGGCAATTTATGTTCTGGTGTGAAAGTGAAGCGCAATTCTTATGTCTCAGTGTAAAAGGAAATTTATATTCTGGTGTGAAAGAAAAGGGATACTCGTATGTACCAGTGTGAAAGGCAATCTATGTTCCAGTGTGAAAGCAAAGGGCAATTCTTATGTCCCAGTGTGAAAGGCAATTTATGTTCCAGTGTGAAAGCAAAGGGCCCAATTCTTATGTCCCCCGTAAAAGCAAAGGGTAATTGTGTCCCAGTGTGAAAGCAAAGGGTGATTCTTGTGTCCCAGCGTGAAAGCAATGGGAGATGACCCAACAATGTGAGAGGAACAAGGGCAATATATGCCCTCTAGTGTGAAGAGGAAAGTCTGGATATCTAGAAGCCTATTAGCTGAGTGGACTTCATCTCCCATGAGTGTCAAAGGAACAAGAGCAATACATGTCCTCTAGTGTGAAAGGAAAGTCTGGACATCTAGAAGCCTAGTAGCTGAGTGGAATCATTGGCAAAAAGGGAAGAGGAGCTGGTGCAGAAAAGCAGTGCATAGATTCTCATGCTTTACATGAAGATCTATATTGACAGCACGGGAAAGAACCAGCAGGATCACAGCTGCATGCATGAATTGATGTACGTCTGGATCAGGATTCAGGAATTAGCTAGCTACTTACTGATAATTCATGAGTGTGCATCTGATTTTCATATAGAGCTAGCTGATGAGGGTATCGGACATGAATACAGCTTAAATAGTACCGCATTTTTCTAGAATTAATTGATGGAAACAGAAATGATCTGCATCGGGATTAGTTAGTCTCATGAAGAATTAAAAACAAAAATTAATGCTGCTGCACCAGGGTTATCACAAAAAAATTTTTGGTAAAATATTCTTTTGGTCTATGGAGTGATGCATGATAATCAAGGATCTGCACTTCAAAGCTAACAATCGAAATTATACCACCACTGCAATTTGCAACTAGGTACTAGCTGCATTAGTAATTGAGGCTCCAAATGTATTGTATTTCCCAATCAGCAGCGTATATATCATCATCTAGTATTGAAGTTCTAATTACTGCAATGCTCAAGCCTACAAGGATTCAGTAATAAAAGTAGTCATCCAATCTGCACCTGCATGTCAGGACTGAGTGTAAGTTACACTATCTAACGTCATCATGATGATCGATGTGGATACTTGGTGGACCAAACGTTGGGTTGCCTTTGATCCTCACTCCATCGACCTGGATGCAAGGACTCTTTTGAATTTTATGACTGATCATCAATATGTGGGGGCTACCCCCCCCCCATACAATTGTGCATGCACAGCTGCATCTGAAAAGATTCGTAACAATTCCTGCAGGACGGGTCTAATATAGAAACATCAAACGGATGGTCATCGAGGATCTGGCCAGCAGGTACCATGAAAAGTAAAGAACTTGCAGCATGCAGCTTCTATATATATATATATATATGGCGCTGCATTATTTCTATGATGATCAGCTGTACATGAACGTTGCCTTATTTTTGCAGGTAAGGATGGCAGCTACCAAACTGCAATCTAATAATATAGATGTAGGTCTCGTCTCGCGCACACATGATCTATATGTATAAAATCTATTTTCACATGATCATCACCCTGGCCAGCAGCTTAATTTGTTGTTCCGTGTGCTACAAATGTTTCTTCACGATCTAAGTATATATATAGATCCACAATCATGAAACAATGCACATGGAGGATAAGAATCACATCCTCATTTATCTTGTGAATTTAGACAAGTCTATACCTTTTGAGCAAGTTCTGCAGTACTCAGTCTAAGCACTAACACCGACACCCCCGGCAACCCAATAATAGTCAATTCATCTCACTTCATTTCACGTGGCTCTACATATTTTCATATATGTGATAAAAAGGCTGATCTCATATTTGTTTTGGTTGTTGTAATTTTATTTTTTGCAAACATTGAATTATGTAAAAAATTTCGTTCATATGTTGTTGAACCTTTAAATTATAATTGCAATTATTGATAGTGAGTGCAATAATTAAAATGTCAAAATACTTTTTTTCACCAAGAAAATCACCACGTGATTAACATCATACATAACATGAGCACAAATAATGTTTCTTGCAATCTAACTTTAATTCCATTCTAAAATTCAGAAATGAAGTGTCTTACATGTGTACTTGCAATAGAATTATCATGAAACATTCAACTCATGTTGATCTAATTATTGCATGGATTTTGGTCGTGCTAAGTTTTTTCCATGAAGTTCGACGTCTTACAGGATCAAGATTCAACTATAAAATTGTTGATCAACAATTGTTGCTTTTAAATCATTATTTTTGGATGGTTAAAACTTGGCAATTTCACAAAATCTCCACCATCGAAAATTTGCACTATAAGAAAAAATCATGTTCATATAATATTTTATCAAATATGTACAATAATGACCAAAGTTCTGCAATTAAATTGAATAATGTGAGAACTTAATAATAGATTTTAACGTGTGAAGAGTTTATTTAAAAATATATAATTGACGTGAGTTGTTAAAACAAACATCATTAATTTATGATTAACTTGTTAAGAGGTTTAACTGCATGTGATCGAATATAAATACTGAAGTAAAATAAAACTTCTATAATTAACTGATATGATGGAATATACATACTGAATTAAAACAAAACTACTAAAATTAGCTGATAAGATCGAATATAAATACTGAAATAAAATAAAACTACTAAAATTAGCTGATATGATATGAGATAGTGGGTACTAGTGAGAGAGGTACATGAAAAGTATAATATTGACTCTAGACATGACCCAATAATAGCTAGCCCAGTGCAACAAGTTTAATGACTAGGCCTGATTTCAAATAGAAACAAGTGTCGGAAGGAGCTGAAAACATACACGTGTCCAGTTCGAGCCAGAGTAGCAGCTACTGATCCAGAGTATGGGTGGGTGGAGGCCCCGGCGGCCTCCCCCTGGGCCCTGCGTGTCACCGTCTCCCGTTTTGATTCTTGCTCATGCTTTGTGGCCGACAAATCTGATCTTCTCAGCGGGAAAAAGGGTCGTCAGCGTTCTAGGAGAGGTGGACGCTGTGCTGAGTCGTAGTCCTTTGCATTGATTGCGCTGTTCCACACAAAACGAACCAAAACAAAAGAAAGAAAAAAGAAAAACAATAACGGCATTGAAATGAATTATATGTCTGGTTCTTCTTCTGCACTCGATCTGCGTCATCTGCAAAATTGTGTGCTATAAAGCAAGCAGCTTCTCTAGCTAGTTCTCCTGCAGCAAGTCCACATCTTATGTGTATAATATTCTGCAGCATGATCCGTCGTTCATTTGCAGGCATGGAGTTCTAGCTGCTAGTTTTGCAAGGCACATCACCTTCCTGCAATTCTTCCGCTGCATCGAGCAAGTCCAATTGAGATCTGATATTCCAGTTGCAGTGCTTAAGGTTACATTAGGTTTGATGCCGTCCCTTCGTCGCCTCGGCTTGGCACGATTCGCTCACGAGCCTGCAGTAGCTTTAGTGTAATTATTTTAGGGGTGTAGCTCAGATCATCCTCATGACGCTCGAATCTTTTAAAGCTCGATGATCGTGTCTCTAATTCGCACTAGGCTACTGCAAATTTTATATACGCGTCGGGTGCTGAGATCCATTCGGTCGTTGTAAATTGATCCCAAAAGCAAAAAAAAAAAAAAAGAACACACAAAAAAAAATCTGGTTTTTGAGACCCTGCAGCTGAGAATTACAGTTTTGATGCAGCCTGGGAGATTTATTTCTTGCAGGACGTCGATCATGTCACGCCTCCGTCGTGAAGCACGAATTTTCTTATTTCCTTTTGCTCTTCAAGACCGGTGTATACTTTTGTTTGTGTAGTCATAAATAATGGACTGCTGGGTGGATTCCCAGAGATATGGTGAAGTCTTTTTGTTGAATTTTGTCTCACATAATTGCGTTGCTCCCGGCTCTTCTCAGAGTTTTTTGGTGTCCAATCGCAAGTTATATAGGGAGGTGCAGGTGGGGAGTGATTCGTGCCAAGCTGTGTGCAACCAAGGGGTTTCATTTTGTTTTTGTTCACGGATGTGATCACGACACAATCAAGGAGGAGCAGGCTAGCTAGCTGCAACTGACTCAAACCCGTGTCATACATGGGCGACTGAGATTCCGAATCCATCATGCAACTTGCAAGTAACACGGCATGCTCCTTGTCGGTCACATTAAGACGTGTACTCGATACTCATTTACCAAATGATTCTGTCCTGGAAGAAATATATTAAGTATCTTCTGGCCGTGATCTATGTCGTTGTTGATGGACTGCAAGTCTGATGATCACCTCTTAGTAAGTATGTGGCATATTGTGCAGGGAGCTCATTGGAGTTGAAGGCGAGCCGCTGCCCGCAAGACATTCATAGTCGATGAGAACTGGATGTAAAAATCTCGACTACCTTTTTGTTTTCATGATATGCCTGCAGTTTGTTCTAGCGTCAGCTGTGATCATGATGGAATCTTGATACTAATCTAGTTGTACTCTCGTGATTTATGTTTGTTACTGCAGTAGTAGTTGATCTGCAATGATCTGTAGTGTAGTACTGCTGGAAGCCCATGACGAGCTGTTTATATCTCTTTGTTTTGTGATTATCGAGTCCACCACTGTGTTTGTAATCGCTTCTCTCAGTTTACGTTTCTCATCTTAACTGCAATTACGTGTGACGTCTGTTCAGCAAAAAGAAAAATTTGTAAATCTGTTCAGCAACAACTCCAGTACTGCAATTAGCTGCAGTAAATATATATATATATATATATATATATATATGTTGTCTAGATCAGCCAGGACTCAGCCTACCTGCAATATTTCCTTTCGGCTAGCCATAGCTATGGCTGCCAAGAAGAAACGCAGATCTCGACTACACTTGCAATTGATGCATTAGTACCATTATGCTCTGAACCTAGCTATATCCAGAGCTATAAAATCTAGCTAGCTGCGATTTTTGCATTGGCAGCTAATGCAGATCATGGCTTTATAAAGAAATTTTCATTTTCTAATCTTGATCAATGCAATTAGATCTGCAAATAAACTGCAACGTGTCCGAGCTTGTTGCAGCACTTGCTTCAGCTTGTCCTTCACAATATTATTTGTAATGAACTTGATGTGTAAATGAGCTGCAATTGATCTTTTTGTTATGAAAATTCAATTCAGAATTCCAAACTTGTTTCAATATCCGTGAGTCCTGAACATTTAGGAAGTATATTGAGTCTTGCGTTCTTAGTTCAGCTTGAACTCATCATGAAGCTGGAGCTTCATGTTCAAAACTAATATCTCTGCCAACAACTGTCTTGACCATTGTCGCTTCCTGTGCAAACTGTGTATGTGCTACCACAAACAAGACATATTCCATTGTGGAAGGCCAGAGCATGTCCATGTGTGGAGTTGACAACTCAAGCTTTTGGGCCACATTTTCATGTGAAACCCAGCAAAACCCAAAACCTTCACATGCAGAAATATGAAGAGAACCCAAAACCTTCACAGCAGAAATGTGAATAAAACCCTAAACCCTAAAACTTTGTGGACAGAGATGCACATAAAACCCTTAAACCTTAAATCTTTCTGCAGAGATTGCACATGGAAACCCTAAACCCTAAACCTTTAGGCTGAGATGCACGCATAAGATCCTAAACAATTGTGCAGAGACGTGCATAAATTCCTAAACCTAAAGTTATGCAAAAATGTGCATAAAAACCCTAAGCCCTTTATCTAGAGATTGCCATTAAACCCTAAACCCTACCTAAATATGCAAAGTGTTTGTTTGTGTATCTAACCAACAAAGATGTGTTTCACACTTTTTTTCAATCCAATTTAGATCAGAAGGATCCATGCCAATTGCTAAAACTTAAACTAGTACCCTTCCCTTTTCCTCAAAATTTTTAAATGTTTGATTTTGAATCAAATTTTCTGCAAATGGTTAGTTGGTCATCTAAGTCATATGATGTAGGGGCGATCTAGTTTTCAACATGTTTCCTTTATCACATACATGTTTGATGGTTGAGAAAGCGCAAGGCCAGTCTTTTTTTATTATTGGTGATATATCATCAAAATGAGAAATAAAAAATTGAAAAAAAATGATTTTGGAGGTTTTCAGTTGCAAGAAGTGAGAGAAAAAAACAGAAAAAATTGGCTAATTCATATGTGATTTTTGTTGTATAGCCAAACATATAAAAAAATTATAAAATATTTCTACTTTATTTCTTCCTATATTAACCAGATTTGATTACATGATACCAGGAATGATTGCCACTTTTTCTACATCTTTGAAGGAATGATTGCCACTTTAGCTACAAAAAGAAATTCCTTTAAAAAAACACCGCCTAAAGCTCGGGCTTGTGAAATTTTGAGGATGCAATGTTGACCTGGCCACCTCTGAAACCCTAAACCTTTTTGCCTAGTACCAATTGTTGTAGGAAATCATTTTTTATTTCTCTCTTTGACTCCATCACTTTTTGCCACCAAATTATACAAGACCTAAGAGAACTAAATTGAACCTTGTTTTTTTCCAAGCCTAAAATGCATTGCGAAGTTTATATGACATCTCAATGGTGGACATCAAGGTTTTTTTCTTTCAATTTTGTGAGGTAGGTGAACTGGTGATTGTCCACAAGAGGAATGTGCCAAATTTGGCTAAAAGTCAGATCTGAGGAAAGCAGAATTGTTTTTAAAATCTTGCTATGTTTTGACCTATTGCCTAAATATGGCACCTTCAGGATACTTTTCCTCAAAATGTGGTAACTTTGGAGCATAGCATTTTTTCCCCCCAAAAATCCTTTGTACCCTTTTCACTGGTTTTCTTTTTGTCCCCTCGGTGTGAAGTTTAGTAGGAAGAAAAAATAAAATGGTGGAGATGGTTTAAATGCATGGGATAATTTTCTTAAATTCTTTTTCTATGGGTACCTCCTAGAAGGTTTAAGTTGATTCAATTTCCATCCACTTCATAGTATTAAGTGAAGACATGGCTTTATAAATTTAAAAAAAGCATTATGAATATATAATTGTAAAATGATTGTGAAAAATGTAATACAAACAAAATAAAAGAAACAAAATGCAAACTCATTTAGTTTTCACATTCAATTTTGTGTACTCGATGATTTTGACTCAAATGAGTGAAGCTTACTTGAATCATCACATCCAAAGGATATTAACACATTTAAGAAATGTTTGGTGTTGTAACAAAGTTGGAATTGGAGAGATCAAAAGAATATTGGGAAGTTTTGTTGAGATGTGTTATCTCCACAATTTCATTTTTGAGAAAAAGTAAAATGGTGAAGATGTAAGGGAGTTCGACTAGTAAGAATGCAATTCTTTTGGAGTCCATGGAAGAATCTTGTTTTACATTCACTCTAAGGTGTATCACAAAGTAGGGGACTTCTTTTGATTGACCTAGGCTAGTACTAAATCAAAGCATGGACTTTGGACTTTCCTTTGAGAAAGGTTCCAAATGACATGTTGGCTATGTCCAATGTATTAGTTTATGTATGTACTCCGGCCCACAAGTCATAAATCCAATCTAATAGCCAATGGAATCACAACCACTCACAACTATAAGAACACACAAAGGAAAAGGCACTAGATTGGACCAATCTCATGTTGTTACGTCCATGAATTTATAAAGTAGAACACACTCTTACAACATTGATAGATACTCTTTAGACGTAAAAGAGTATTTTCTTTTGGAAGTATGTGAAAATGAATGTTGTATGAATATATATTTGAGATAAGATCTCTATTAAAAATAATTAAAGTTTGCACGTCCCCTTATGTTGCTTGGATTGAAATCTATGTCAAAATGGATTTGATTGTGTAAATGATTTTTATAGGTTCACTATTAAATATGATGATATTTTGAAAACTTGTCTCATAATTCGTTTAATGTGAATATTTCATTATAGAAATAAAATATTTGATAACAAGACATTCACCCGATTTAAATGCCACGATGACATGATTTTAAAAATGTTAGAAATAAAAATGTTAACCCATTAGTCTAGGTCCCTAATTGAAGTCAATCTATTATCTAACTAGTAATATTACCTTGTAAATTAGATCAACAAGTAATTATTAACATTTATTAAGTCAACAAAGTTGTTTAGTTAAAAATAAGCATTGGGAAAAAAAAATCAACTTGAATAATGGCATTGTTCTAAAGACCATTAACCATTTAAATTATTTGGTTGCACTTGTGATCTAAAGAAAATCAAGTATTATATGTTCATGAGACCATTTTAAATTGAAATTTTCCTTGGGGATGTGATAAGAAACTTTAAACATGATTATTAATCTTTATTGTCAACTAAAATGTGTTGTAGATCTTGAATATCAATAATAAATCATTATATGGAACTTGGTTAGGAACATCATCCTAATGTAAGTTTTCCTTATTGAAGATTCAAGGCCCTAAAAAAAATTGGTCGAAATTCATGTATTGATCTTGCAAATACCTACACTATCCCACATGCCATTCATGGATATTATACCCTTTCCAAAGATAAAGATGGATCTTGTTGGTTAAAAAACAATGACCTATTTGAAAGCTTTTACATTAGATTTCAGCTTCTAAAATGTAAGTTTATTTTTTAATTCAAAGCATTAATTCAAGTCATTCCAAGTTTTGGTATGTATAATTTTGGTAGTTGTTTTTTTTCAATATTGCAAAAACCTACCATGATTCACCTTAAAGAAGTATCCATCTAGCATTGTCAAAATAAAATCATCAAGGATTTTCATAAGGCACAAATTGATTTTAATTATATTTGAAAACTAATGTATAAATATGCATTCTAAAATCTCTTAATTTATAAAAGAGTAAAGTACCTAGTCATAATATATGTCATTTGGTTTGTTCGTGATCGGGGTCATAACCAATGTTGTGAGGGTAAGTGTAAATAGACATATATCCTTTGTGTAAAAACATGGTAAGTGTAAATGATTTATATTTATCTTGCCAAATTTTAGACATTTACATTTACCTTATTTGAGTTTAAATATATATTTTTACACTTACACAAGGGAACTGTAAAAAAGAAACTCATTTTTAATTTAATTCATCAACAATTTTGACTTAGGTTTTTACAAGAGCTTGGTTATTAATATGATTCGTATTAATTTGTTGTGGTGTATCCCAAAGCTTTTTATTATTCACTTTGTTTATTTACAATGAGTCAATTTAATTGGCCCATCGCTATTTGTTTTTTGAAACTTTGGGAATGTTTTGTTTAGTGACACTCTTGTTGACAACTTTTGCATGAAATTCTTTTCAATTTGTTTTACATGGTGGGTAAGCATAAATAAGATTCAAATTTAATTTATAGTAACATGGAGGGTATGTCTAATGTAATATACACACCCAACACCAGTTGATATAACAATATTCTGGATATGCCAAATGGACACAACTTTTGCAATTGGTGGCTATTTTGATTAAGAAAAACTTAAAAGAATGTCTTGTTGTAGATAATGTCTCAAACCATATTTTGACAAACTTTGTCCAAACAAGTGTAATCATATGGCTATAAAAGACAATTTTTTTGCTATTTATTATTGGTGGGACTTCAACCTTTGTGCTTATACTGAAAAGTTTATCACAATAATTCTCACATTGAAAAGATGAAAAATTGTTAAAAGAACTGATAGAATTAAGTACAAGAATCTAAGTGAACTAAAATTGTGAGTTTTTTAGTTGGTTCTTTTGAGCATCAACAGACATGCAAAGCCATATATATAGTTGGCCTTGCTTACACCTTGATTTTCCTCGCATTGTGAAGACCTTATGCACTCTTTGTGTTGATCACAAAATTGAATTGCTTGCAAGATTGAAATATGAAGTGGGTTAGTTGGAACACAAGCTTGGCAATGGCACGTACTTTTGTAACAATCCACGCAAGTTTCCCACATTATTCTTTAACCCATTTTCATAGAAAAGACGATTTGTAACAAAATTATCATCAATTTAAAGGTTGTACAATGCATTCACCACAATCGAATGTTATGTGTTGTCCATAGAGATTGTGAGACATTTGACCAATTATTTTTTTGTTTGTGTTATTAATAATCTAGTACCTACCTAATTACGAAGAATACGCCAAACGTGGTGATGAAACCTTTTTGAGCCAAAGGATAAAAGCAGCTTTCTTTTGTCATTTAATTTTTTTGCAAATGTCGCAAATTTTGCTGAAACAACACACTTCACATTGATAAAAACAAGTTTTTTTCCAAAAAAAATTCTAAACAAAAATTTCACAAAATACTGAAACTTCACCACCACAAGGAGAAGAAGATTGATTACCATTCAAAAAAACATCCTCTTATGCATAAAACACTCCAAATCTTTCTTCCTTTGTATTTCAAAGCATCTCCCTCCAGAGAAGAACATGTGTTTTTATCGATTGCAAGGACCTTTCACAATTCGCATTAAAAAGCCATTTGCACTTTAAAGAAGGGGGTTGGGGGAGAGGGCTCATTTTAGGGGCCCTCCCCCAACCCTAAACCCTAAACCCCAATTTCCAGACCTACACCTTCAGGCTAATAAAGCCCTCAAGGCTGCAACCCTCAAAGTAGGGGAGCCCCCAATTGGAAGGAGTTCAAACTACATTGGATGAACAACTGCTCTCAGTTAAATTTGCTCTAGTTATTGCTATAACATTGAGACCTCTAGCCTGAAGATTAACAAAATATGAATGGCTTGGTCTTGAGAGTAAAGAAAATATCACTTATGAAAAGTTTACATATGATCGATCTTCTTTGTCAACTTTGATTTGCGGTCGTGCATTATTAGATCTAATAAGTGACAATTGAAAAATTCAATGGCTTAGAGTGTCTTCACCATCGGGTTTTTTTTTAGTGCAAAATCTCAGCAAAATGTGAGAAATCAAAATAGAAAGGAAATATTCTGTGATAATTTTCCCGTTTTTTCTGAAAAAAAATCATCAAATTTGAGGAAGAGAAAATTTCAAAAAAACTTTTGTCACATTTGGACTCTCCTTTTAGTTTGGTAGCATTTTTTTAACTAATTTTTTTGATTGTTTAAATAAGTTCTAAAAACCTATTTGCCATTTAATGCTAAATCCCTTGTAGGATGCTAGCCAGTGACACAACATCTGAAATTTGAAAAAAATTCTTTAAATTTTATAAAAATCTCCAAATTCTATCCTAAGTGGTAACAGGTAGCCAAAAAAAATAGAAGGATGCTGGAATGTTTTTATTTTCATACTTTCTTATCGCCAATTATGGCTAAATTATCTGATGAATGATCACCACTTCAGCTACATCACAAAATTGGGGGGAAAATAAAAACACTTTGGTTCCTGGTACACAGTACAATACTAAAGTGACCTCTGAATAGTGCTTTGGATGAAGTACACTGGCCTGTAAAGTGTATAAAATCATTTTTCTAGTAGACTGTACAAAACATTATCACTTTGGTTGTTTTTTTCCTTTCAAAGTTTAGTTAATGAAGATACTGAATTAACTCAACAAATTCACCAATAATGAAATAATGAACTCACCAATAATGAATTTGTCATACTTTTATAAAATACAAATCATAATACATAAAAACTTCAAATCATTTAGAAGAAAACCCATTTGAGTTTTTTTTTATTGATTAATGTCACTCACAAAATACTTTTCATAAGAAAATATGATTTGACAAGTTATGATATTTGACATAAAATGAAGTATTAAAAAATAATTTATCTTAATTAATAATAAAACTGGTATTAATTTTTCATATTACATTATAAAATAACTAGTATATTACGTCATAACGAAATATTTTATTTTATTTTTATTATAACATTCTGAAATATATTGGTTATAACATGTTAAGTATTAAATATATGTATGAACAATGTGTGTGTACATAAAGGTGTGTACATTATATTTAACAGAAATATATTTTGTAAGTTTACACATAAGCACAATGCAATATATAAATTATTCACAAATTATAAGCTTTTATTTTAAATTAAAATGATTATTTGAATAATTAAAAAATTGACCTTAATGAATTACCTTAGTAATTGCTTTTACTATAAACGTCAACATGAATGATTCAAGTTTCACCCAAGGTGAAAGCACTGGGTGGGCTAGTTCACTTTACAGTAAAGTTCCTTTTAAAGTGCCATCATGAATTGGATGGCCAAACTAAACCCCAATCTTGTAGCAATGAACTATGTCGACCAAAAGATCATAGCACATCAAATATAATATAAGTTATCCTTTTAAAAAGTTGAAGTTGGAAAGAACTTTTGCTCTCCCCCACCCCCCCTCCTCTCTTTTCATATTTGATTGATATGCACGATTTGAATCACATGCATGTGATGCATTGAGAATAACTTTTACACATAATATTTATATTATTCACTACGTCGGTTGTAATTTTTATATATTTAAAGGACATATTTGTCATTTTGTGTTGAATCATATACATAAATGGCTCATACCCACAACTTTAATAGATACATTTTTATGTGAATAAAAGACAATGTGCAGATTCAACGCATTCAAATTTGAAGGGGTGAAATTAAATCTAAATCCAATTGTGAAAGTGCTAGTTGCACCAAGAGTATTACAAAAGAAACTTATCCTTCAAAGCTTGAATATTTTACTAAAAACATGCATTACCATGAATTAATAGTACATGTATATGGGTAGACAAAAGATGTAAATGGTCAACACCATTTTGTGGATCTTTTCAGAGTGCAATTGATGTTGTTATAGCTTTGAAATATCAACTTTCAATTGGATTCACCAAAGTATAATAAAAGAAGTGGGAAGACATTACTATCAAATAGAGTTTGATCACATCTAACAATTGAAAAAAATTGTCACATAAACAAAATCATGTAACCATAATGAAAGTTTGTTCAAAAGCTCAATAGATGGTGATTGAATAGAACAATAATGATCATTTGCTTCTATTGTTTTATTTTTTATTTGTAAAAATAATTTAAAACATACATAGTTTAGTAATTAAAAAATAATTAATGGTGCAAACATGTGACAAAAATATTGAAAACATCAATGAATGTACTTATTTACAAGTTTAATAAAATGTGAATAAATTTTTTGAATAAATTCCTACCATATCTTTCAAACAACATGTCAATTTAAATTATTATAACATTAAGTTCTAGATTAAATTCAACATCAAATGTGTGATTGAAAATTTTGAATATTTTCTTCTCAAATGTGATAAATGTAACATTCAATGTTAACATGTTTAATAACATGTGGTTGAACAATGTGAATGAAATTTTACCAAAATAAAATGATAATCACTTTTAACATGTATCTTATTTAGGTTTAATTTAACACATACATAATTGTTAAAGTCCTACTAGAATGTAAATTAATAGGTAGACCATTAACTTGTTTAAGTTCATTAAACATGACATGTGAAATTGAAATCAACAAAGTCCAACAAACTTGACTAGATCATAATTTCATTTGGTATAATAACATGAATGAAAACCTATTAAAATGTACATATGACTATCATAAGACTCATCTCTCATTTAAACATTCCACATCATGCACAATTAAATAATATCATATTTAACTTGTTAGTTAAAACAATTTAATATCAAGAAATATTGCTAAAAACTTTAATGTTTAAAAATCATACTAAACTTGTTTACAATTTGAAAACATATGGTTAAACAAAAATTTAAAAAAATATCAACAATTTTTCATTTATATTTAATTACAATGGAATTGGTTAAATGGTTTAACAACATGATTGAATCACATGAATGAAACACTACCAAAACTACTAATAACTATCACATTCAAGTTATTTTGATGAAGTTCATTTAACCTATGTTGAAAAACCTAAATTTAATGAAATCATCACAACACAATGAATGAAGTCTCACTAAAATCACATATGATTATTAGAATTAATATTTTTCTAGGTTTGAAATAACATGCAAAGTTGAACAACATGATTAAAATCCAACAAAATAAATAATACATGCAAGTCTAAAGAACATGAATAAACTTTTTTTATTAAAATTTTGCATGAGCATGATCAAAATTATTTAACTTCATTTATCATAAAAAATGAACTTGGTTAAAGAAATTCAATAACACATGTGGTTGAAAACCATGAATGAAAAACCAATTATGTACTTGTAAAGTACGTTGTCAACTTTTTTTAAACAGGTTCAACAGCATGCCATGTTGAAAACCACTAAAAACCCACTAAATTATAATTGCAATGTGTTGTCAAAATTCTTATTTAAATGTTCAATAACACATGTGATTAAAATTTACACAATTGAAGTTAGATTGCTCAATTTGCATGTCCTGATTAAATATCAAAATTAACTCATTTAAAAGTTCAACATGATGGACTGAAATTCATATGAATGAAACTAGATCTTGCTCAAGTTACACATCTGAATTAAATATCAAACTTAATTTGTTTAAAGGTTCAACAACATGTGACTAAAATTTACATGTATGAAATTAGAGCTTGCTCAAGTTGCTTATCTTGATTAAAGATCAAAATTAGCATGTTTAAAAGTTCAACCTTGACATGTGATTGAAGTTTATATCAAATTGCATGTCTTGATTAAAGATTAAATCTAACTTGTTTAAATGTTCAGCCACATGTGACTGAAATTTACATGAATAAAATCAAATCTTAATCAAGTTACATGTTTTGATAAAAATCAAAACTAACTTGTTTAAAAGTTTAATCACATGTGATTAAAGTTTACATGATAGAAACAAAACATTATGCATGTTTTGATTAAAGCTAACTTGTCCAAAGGTTCAACAACAAGTGACTAAAATTTACATGAATAAAATCAAGTGTTAATCAAGTTGCATGTCTTGATAAAAATCAAGGTTACTTTGTTTAAAAGTTTAATTGCATGTGATTGAAGTCTACATGATAAAAACAAAACATTGTGCATGTTTTGATTAAAGTTAACTTGTTCAAAGGTTCAACAACATGTGACTGAAATTTATATGAATAAAATCAAGTATTAATCAAGTTGCATGTCTTGATAAAAATCAAGGCTACCTTGTTTAAAAGTTTAATCGCATGTGATTGAAGTCTACATGATAAAAACAAAACATTGTGCATGTTTTGATTAAAATTCAACAACATGTGATTAAAATTTACATGAATAAAATCAAATCTTAATCAAGTTGCATGTCTTGATAAAAATTAAAGCTACCTTCTTTAAAAGTTTGATCACATGTGATTGAAGTCTACATGAATAAAATCAAATTCTTAATCAAGTTACATGTCTTGATAAAAATCAAAGCTACCTTGTTTAAAAGTTCAATTACATGTGATCGAAGTTTACATGATAAAAATGAAATATTATTTAAGTTACATGTTTTGACTATAGCTAATTTGTTTAAAGGTTCAACAACATATGATTGAAATTTACATATATAAAATGATATTCAAATTAATTACAAATTTATTTTGATGAACTGAAAACAAACTTATTTGAAAATTTAAAAACGTATGACTAAAACTATAAGTGAAACTGTAAGTTCTTATTAGTTGAAGTGAAAAACTAAATTCTCAATTTCAAGTTTGTTAAAATGTGACTAAAAAAACATGAGTCAAACTAACAAACATTAACAAGCTTGCTCAAAACGAACTTGTTTCTATATGTTCACCATGTGATCGTGCATATGTCATGGATGGAACTTCTAAAATCTTAATATACTAACAAGATCGCAAGAGTTCTTGATTAATTCAAACTCAACTTGCAAGAACAACAACAGAGGTTCAACAACATGTGGTGGCAAGAATAATATGAATAAAATCTTTAGTTTGAAGTTGAAAACCGACTAAATTATATATTCTATTTAATGCAAAATGAAAGCATGAGGAATTGCTGAACTTGAACAACGATATTAAATCCATACAATGTACAGGATTGTCAACTATTCAAATTTTATATATATATATATAACTTGCAATCATAAAAATCTAGCTAAAATATGAATATATTATTGTTGGATATTATACCACCGCAAAACACAAGCCAAGCATATATTGAAGCTGAAGTATATACTCAATTGATGTGCAAGTGCAACTTAGTGGAACGTAACTAAACCGCAGCGTGTTGGTCTGAGCAGCAAGCTAGCGGCCCGCGACAGTGACGATGGACAGATCCTCGCTGGTCCAGCTGCTTGTCATATTCCTTGTCGTCTTGCTCGCCACCTGACATAAGCAAAGAAGCTGGAATAGCTTTCTTTTGCTAGCATCCCCCCCCCCCCCCCCCCCCCACACAACAAACCACTACATCACCACGAACAACAAAAACGGAAAATAAAAATAATATAAT
>Ga0116227_10003113_pt1 | contig 37160 bp, 26 predicted proteins | sample S1TSphgellanicum_FD_89693 | JGI IMG/M metagenome (GOLD analysis project Ga0116227, IMG submission 89693) | Host-associated microbial communities from peat moss isolated from Minnesota, USA - S1T2_Fb - Sphagnum magellanicum MG | ecosystem: Host-associated > Plants > Peat moss > Unclassified...
AAAAAAAAAAAAAAAAAAAAAAAAAAAAAAAAAAAAAAAAAAAAAAAAAAAAAAAAAAAAAAAAAAAAATAAATTAAAAAAAAAAAAAAAAAAAAAAAAAAAAAACATATAATCTCTATTTGGCATCCATGTAATGTGTACAAGCCAATATGGCCTTCCAACCGCAAATAACCCAATTCTCTTTCAGAATTTTACAAATGTCAAGGATGGTTTGAACATTCCCAATAATTATTTAAAGTTTGAGATCATTTTGACATTAATGATATATTAAATTATCTTCCAGAGAATTAATAGGGTTTTAATTTTCTTTCAAAGAAGTAATTCTTTTCTATGGGGACAATTTATGAAACTATTGACTTTCCTTGATGTGTGGTTCAATCATTACAAGGTAGAGGTCATTTTTACAACCCAAATTATTTAATGTGAAAACCTATGCATAAACAAATAACACCCAAAGAACATGGAATTGCATGGGTAGAATATATAATTAATCCCAAGACTAGGCTTAAAATTGGAATGGGGTTTCCAACAAATAACATTATATTATCATTCTTGTTTAATAAAGATTATTCCAACATTGTGGTATGTACAAGCTTTGACACAAATACTATGGAGTTCCATGAAGCTAACTTAAGAAAAACTTTGTGTGAAATTGACATAAAAGCAAAATTTGGGGCAAAACATAAAAAATCATTAAAGTTCTCCATCCAACCTTAAGACCAATGCGCCATGGGTTCATAAACCCAATGATCCACCCCCAAGCTCAAAAAAAAATCCTAAACATCTTCTAATGTTTCATCATTTATGAAAGTTCTAACTCATGGATGATAACCTCAAGAAACTATTTGTGAAGGAGGCAAAGGCAAGCACTCTAGAGCTAGGGATTGAGCCTTGGCATATGATGGTAGTAGAAAAGAAATGGTATGATTCCGAAGCATCTCATCCTCCTCAAATGAAAGGAGGTTCCTCAATGGAGACGACATTCTGCAAATAAAGAAAGAGGAAAGTGTGAGGCATACTATAGAAAGAATTGGAAGAAGGCATAATATTGATGCAAGTGAACAACTTACTCACACTTAAGCAACCTCCTTAAACATTTCTTGATAAGAAAGTCAATATTGAAATTGTGAACATGCTCAATGTTAGGTTCGGGCGTCATGGCCACTTTAATAAGGGGGTTAGCATCTCCATAAAAACCTCCATATCTGACTCCAAAGTTGGGATGTGGCACCCAAAGCTTTGCAGGCCCTAATAGTGTTGCTTGCAAGTGAAAGGTGGTTCAATAAAAAATTTGATGCGGATATTGAGAATGAATTTTTGGAAAAAGGGCACATACTTGTGGATGCAGATAAATTTGTAACAAAGGATTCTATCTTGGAATAAACATTGATCAAGGCTTGAATAATAGCAAAATGCATTTCCTTTATAGCCTTTAAGGGTCTGTCAATGTTGGATATAGACAAAATTAATTTGTCTAATTATACAACATGTCCTCATTTCAAACATTAACAAAGTTGTTCACAAACTCATTGGATGGTGAGGAGAAAACAAATCTCCCATTGCCCAAGGAGCTCTCATTGGGGACCCTAACAAGAAAAGTTGCATGGCTGAGGAGAGTCTACAAAATTAAAAACATGTTTTAACTAAAATTGAGAAGAACAAAAATACAAAGAAAGCTTGATGAATTGAGATGGAACTTTGAGAAATGTGTTTTCATTGCTCATGAGTGGTAATGAGTTCACCACAACCCACTTCATCCGAATATGGAAGCCATAGTTTTCTAGACAAGACTTGACTTCCTTTAAAATTTTGAAGTCATTCGAGTGAAATAACAAAATAGCCCCATTAGAGGCCATGAACACCCGGGCAAAATCAAAGATTTCAACAATGTATTCATCAACCTTTTGATTCCAAGCAGGAACATCATTTGGGTTCCTAGATACAAAAGGAAGAAAGAGGTTTCCATGAACATCTGCATTGACAATTAGTTAAACCTTGCCACTAAGATTCATTTGCACAAAAAGAAGAAAAGAATTAATGCATCTAGGATAAGTTGCTAGAACTATGTTGTAAAATGAAAGAGAATATAATGTAAGCATACCTTGTGAATGAACTTAGAAATTGTCTCATACTCCAAGGGCCAAGTCCGGGATGAAATTTTAGTTACCACAATGGAATGCCATGAGAATGGGAGGACCATGTGGTGAAAGCTAGGAGGCTTATTGGACGTAATAACAATTGAACTTGGGTGGGATGGAAAAAACTAGAATGATCCTTGTTAAATGTTCTAAACTCCGCTTAGGGGAAGGGTGGGAAAAACATGTAAGGTAATAGCCCGTTTCTCTTTCCTCATATCGTTTGTTGTCTATAAACTTATAGTTTGGTTCAAAGGAACCTCAACATCTTGATCTACATCAAAGGAAGGAGGTTTGGTCACTTTCTCCTTCAACTTTCCCTTTCCCTTAAGGAACCGATTTCCCACCTCCCACCCTCAACCTATGTTCCTATAGAGGTTGCAAGAGTCTCCATGAAAAAAGGTTTGATACTCTCCTTCAAGGGTATTTCCAAGGTGGCAATGTTGTCTTTCAAATAGTCAAAGCACCAACCACACTAAAGAAGATGGGAAATATGCCAATCTTTGAGCAAGTCCTTCTAGAACATAATGTTATTAGCCTTGGGGTCATGCTAAATGTTCAAAAGATTACAAAGCTTATCAATGGCACCATGGAATAACAAGACATGATAGAAATACTTGTAAGGTAATGAACATTGCCTTCATAAAGAAATCAAAAAAATAGCTACTAACTTTTTTACCCTCGACGTGGAGACTAGGGGAAGCTAGACTATGGTGATGCAAAAAAAGGTATGCAAACTAACACACACTCATAAATCAATTTGCCACAAATTGAGAATGGAATGAAGTTGTAATATTAAAATAATTGTACAAAACCCACTTGACAACCTCCTTGTTCCTAGATTGTTATTCCCAATATTTGCTTCTCTAGATACCATCCTTAAGCTTGAACTCTCGATAAAAAAAAAGTATCCCATACCACTAGCCTCCATTATTATATATATGAAGAGAGAGAAATCATATCTAAGACCTCTCTCACAACCAATGAAAAATCGAAGACTATTGCATCAAACAACTTGAATGCCTAAGAAGCTATAAGAATAAGAGCACATAATAAGGAGCATCTCAAAGAAAAAATGAAAAAAAAATGTATCATCCAAAAATAGAATACTTGATGTCAAAAGGTTGCATTGTGTAACCATTTATTGAATTGGGAGTCTGAAAAGTTGGGCTTGAGGAAATTTTTGGCCTCCCTTATAACAATAAACTCATTCCACATCTTGAACCAAGACAACTTCTGCTCGGCCCAGACACAAGAATAGGTGAACATCTAGAGCTTTCTATCAGCATCTCCGGCTCCAAGTTCATGTCATAATGAACCTATATCTCCTTCAAGAAATCTACACCTAAAGAAGGATCACATATTGGCAAATGCTTGCAAAAGGCCAAGTAGTGATCCTTCCCAACATGTTCCATAGTTCTCTCCATTTGCTCCTGGAGCCTCAATAATGAACGATCTTGAATGTTGGGGAATTCTTTAATGTTGGAGTGCCTGCTCCATCTTGACATCGTCAATTTTGAAAGTAGGATGAATAACTGGCATCGATATCATCCAGCACAAGGGAATAACCATCTGAGCTTTGTTCCTCAGCACTATCTTATGCTTGTCAAGGACTTCAAACCTATTAAACTTGGTATGGCTCTAAACGGCTTTAATAGTCCTATCGAAGGACAAAGAGTTTGCATATGCCACCACTTGGGAAGTCTACAAAAAAAATTTAGAATGTTATATATGCACAAAGAAAATTATGAAAGCAATCCAAAACTTTGTAAACAAAAGTTGATCCCAATAAACCCAATACTTGAAGCATTTCCATAATCCTTGTGACAAAGATATCTTTACAAGATATCTCCTGCAAAAATAAACATAAGAAAGTTTAACATTTTTTCCAAAAAAAGAACTAAACTCAAAAGGTCAAGTTTAAGTTTAAAAAAAGAGCCAAGCATCCAAGGTTCTCTTGGCACTGAAAGATCCTTGACTGTAAGAATAAAAAAGGAACAAAATTCTAGTTTGGTTCCTTAAAAAAATTTTAAACCAAACTTCTTTTAATGTTGAAAGAAGTTTGGCCTCATCAATGAATGAAAAGCCAAACTAAAGCTCAGTTTTGTTGTTTTTAAAAGGGGGGACCAAGTTTTAACTTGACTCCATTTAACCTATGATTTTTTGGAACTAAGTTAAATTTCAATTTTAAAAAAAAAAAAACTTGGAGCCAAGTTAAAGCTTGGTTTTTTTTCTTTTTGGTTACAACCAAGCTTCTCTTAGCGTTGAGAAAAGCTCGGTTGTAGCCCCCCAAAAAAAAAACCAAGCTTCTCTTAGTGTTGAGAGAAGTTCAACTGCATTAAACAAATGGAACCAAGCTTGGGCAGGGCTCCATGTTGGGCCCAAGTTCGCTTTTTCTTTTTCTTTTTTTGGCCAATTTTGCCATCGCTCTAGAATGCAAGCTTGAGCTCAAATTTTTCTACACATGAAAACTTGAAAAAAAAAACCAAATTCAAGTTCCAAGTTCTTACCTCAAACTTGTTGCTCTCCTCTTGAGGTGTGTTGATATCTCCTTGGGTCTCCAAGCCTTCTCCCTCTTCTTGCACAAAAGAATCAACAAGAATTCTTTTAAAAAGAATGAACACTTATACAAATGTGTGGATTTAACCCCTGCCTTTCTTATTTGTGAAACCTTTAAAAAAAAAATAGCAATTTTTTTTAGAAAATTATATTTTATTGAACCCAAAAATAAGAACTAAAGTGGGGTGGCCAAACATTCAACTAATGGTTTTTATCAAAGCAAGATTTTTAAAAGATCTTTTTTGCTTTGATTGAATAGTTAAATCAAAATTGAATTGTGCAAGAAATTGAAAAATTAACTAAGACCTTACTTGAAAAATTGAAATATATTTCAATTGAGCTTTAAATTGATTTCGTTGAGTTCTATAAGCATTGAACTACTTGGAATTACCTAGCTTTGATAAACACAATTTTAAATCGATGTATAAACATTGTTAGACTAATCTTTGAAGAAACCCTAAACTATAAACACATTTTTTGTTAACCATAAGTTTTTTGTTTAACATGTACCAAAGGATGAGGGCATGTGCCTTGTGTACTACTACTATCATCCCCTGAGTCTTCACCATAGCCCACCTCTACCTCCTTCTTTGATGATAGTAATCCATTGGTTGGAACTTGTGAAATTTACTTTATTAATGTACTTTCATTCATAGTGCAATGCATCTGAGCCTATAATGTAAAAAAAAATTACCTCTAAAGATTCTTCCCTCCCTTGAAAGAAATCAAGTTCTTTTCCGCTTCTTGATATTTTTATTTCCTTCACAATTGTGCAAAAATTAGAAGGTATGAAAGTTGCTAAAATACAACAGAACACATCTCTATTCTACTCTAAGAAAAGACATAACACCTCTTGTCTAGGAACTCACAAAGTGTGTCTCCCTATTTTCTTTAGCACCATTGTTAGCTTTTGATGTCTCACTTTGATATGAGTCTACTTGTTACTGCACCTTCTTTTATTCTTGTGTTGGGCTATGGTGAAAAGTTTGCTAGCCTTCTACATTTGAAAAATATTTCATCTACATCCACTATGTATCTTTTCTATTCTCTTCTTTAAAAGATGTCGTCATGTTCTAGCTTTTCTTATGTCTTTGTTATACCTGTGACCATTCAAGAAAAATATAACTAACAATTATCAATCCAAAGTGGTTTTCTATGTCAAGATAGTTCATTATTTGATGTGTTTGTTGGGTATGATGCCAATCATTAAATGATTAGGTAAGAGCTATCGATAGTTTGCTAATGTCCTTACTTATAGCAAAATGTGTCCCATGTTACAATGTTGACGATTCAGTGTTATTTTGCCACCATTTAGTTACATGACATAAGTGGTGGTAATGGATGTTATGAACAATAAAGACTAAATTCCAATAATCAATCAACTACACTTCCATCTAACTCATTAAAATAACAAATGTGAACAATTATAGTTTATCATATTACATTGTTTATAAGATGATCAAGTGTTATTAACTACTAACCCAACAAACATTTTTTTGACAATGTGTAATGAATTTATATACAAACCTTCACCTAATTTGTTTAATGTTAACAATAACCATTAGAAATTTCTGAACATACTCCTAAATATTTGTGAAGTCTTGATCGGTCATAGTTAGTTGTTCCCTAAAAAATAACTACCTATTCAACCTAATAACTTGTATTCGCTATAATGAGTTGGCGGTTTTGTTATATCATTAATCGAACTAAATGTTGACCAACTTGCAAACCCCATGCCACCAAAATCCAATCACCTGTGCATGATTTTTTTGTTTGCTTGATTTGATATGACATTCTAGAAGGACTGATTGGGTTGTTTTATTGTTGGTTAATGTTATGGTTCCACATTGTTAGATTTTTCATATTTTCTAAATCCAACTTATGCTTTTCAAGATTTCTTGTTTGTTGATATCCATAGCTTTGATTTTTGTTACTTACTCTAACTAGTGTTGAATATTTCTTTCGCTTTTTGTTATTTTACTAATTGTTGGATATCTTCCAGTTTTATGATAAGTTGGATTATTCATTCCTTCTTGTAATTATTTTGCTTGTTCTTTGTTTATTTTTAATCACACAACCTCTTATTCCAAGAGGAATCTAACGTTTTTTGAATGTGTCATATCATATTGTTGTAATCTTTAATATATTCCAATCTATGGTATTATTGGTCTTCATCCTCTATTATGCGATGCTCCGTGGCTAACCCATGCACCCCCATATAAGGGAAAATGATTAACAATAATATGAAATGAATTGGCTTATAATCTAGCTTACATGTAGGTTCTCCATGCCTCTAACAATAGCTCATGCCAATTATGTTTTTTGTCAATTTGATTCAAATTTGTCTTGGATTATGTTTAAATACCTTGGGACCATTCTCATGCATTCACCAATGGGATTACACAATTCCATTGGATTATGGTTCTAGCTTGGGACAATGGTTTATAATGGCCATTATTTGGTATGTATAAAAGGTTTAATAGTTTGGAATTTTGTTAGAATTTGCATCCATTAATTATGGATGCACACCACCATCAATTTTCATGTTGAATTGGGATCAATGTGTTGAGTTCTTATAAACAAAGATATCAAAATTTATTTTCTCTTGATCATTTTTATTTCCCAACATGAATGTGTGATTGTAGTTCAATTGTTGGGATTATCGAAGGATTGATTGATCAACGACAATGTATTGTTCCAAGAAATAGGTTTTCAATAAATTTGCATCACCCCTAATGCTGTAGTTTCATTATTGTCATTAGGTTCACTATTTTCCTTGCATATTTATGCAACTTTTCAATTTCACCTTTGTTGCAATGTTAGGTTTGTTGTATGTTTTGTTTTTGTATCTTTCATTTATTTTTTGTCACCAATTATATTATTGTTGTTACATTGTTAGCTATATCGTTCACCAATACGTGTCTTACTATTCCATTCACATTATTGTCTTTCATTAGAGATTGTTTTTCATCCTTGCATTTTACTAATAATATGTTTTTGTACTTTTGTCTTTCGTGTTGGATTCTTGAGTTCCAATTCCTCGTCTTTCCTTCAAATTGAGTTCCTAATGCAATGGCATTTTCTGTTGTCTAATTGTGAAACTATTGTTAAATTTATTTCATTGATTACCTTCTCTTTTAATCTCAATGGCTACTTTCCATGCTGTAGGGAAAGCAAATCTTACCATCTTGGTTTTTTATTATGGAGTTGTATAAATGACTAAAAATGTGATCTATGCAATGTTTGCTTTTTGACAAGGATTTGTGCATGTTTCTAAAGATGTTTCTTACAAGGATGACAACATTATATTTTCAATTATGTTTACTACGTTCCGAATGTGAACCATAGAGGGATGTTTTGGATTGTCATTAATTGCAAGTATTAGATTGTTGGCGAAAATGTGTTTAATAATTTTCAAGATATTGTTTTAACATCGGGTACAAGTACATCAATGGCCAACATTATTGTGGAAGGTGTCTTGACGAAGGAATAGCCCACTATGGTTTTTCACAACTCAAAATTTTTTGTCTTGATTATGGAGTCATCTTTTATCGATCTTTGTGATTCTTATGAGGAAGTTGGCTCTTCCCTTCCTATTGTTGTTGTCCTTGTTTTCGTGAATTCGTCAGTTGATGAAGAATAAGCTTTTCAAATGGAAATGCCATTAGTGAATTTTCAAACTTTAACGAGCTATAGCCTCTATGGATGGAAGTGCCACAAGTGGTTGCTTCCTCCAACGTTGTTGATTTGCTAAAGGCAATGTCTCTAACTTTGCATGATTGCTCTAAATTGAAATCCCTTGACTACGGGGCCATTAGAATTGAGTTTGTGAATTGTCTTCCCATTACATTTAATGGTGACATATTATTTGAGTTTTCTTTTATTCGTTATCCATTGGGACATTTCAGACAATTGCAAGGTATGGACAAAAAATTCAATGGTCATGTTTGGTGCAAGTTGCAGACTAGTAACATCAATAATTCATTTGGATTGGGTTTTAGGATGACGAAATGCCTTGGACATTTGTGTTTCAAAATGATTATTGTCCTCTATTTCAACGTTTTTCTATGCATAACAAATTTTCTTGGAATAGGGATAGTTCATAGCTTCCAATATATGGACAATGTCTTATGAAATCCCCGATCTATACCATTAATTATAAGTTTTGCAATTCTTCCCCCACATGTTTACAAACTTGTAGTTGTAGAATGTATTATGTTGTTCACAAGTTTCCAAATCTTTCAAGGGTCGCAATCCACTTGGGCACCCATGCCCATCCAATTGTAGATAATAAGTGTAAATAATCCTTCTAGGAGATGAAGAACATGGTTGCAAATGAGGTTTGTCGCACACCAACTATTACCATTTCTTTTATTGCTTTATCTACGAGTAAGACATTTCTTTTTCATTATTTCTTCAATGAAGATGGACAATGTCCTATGGAGCTTCTCAAAGGTGACAAACTAGATCAAATGTTGTTAAATTTTGTTGCTTTGTGCTCCCCTGGCATACACAATTTCATTGCTTCATTAAAACATTGTCCTAGTAACTCCAGCTTTATTGACTACATCCTAAGATTAAAAACATTGTATGGTTATGACTATATTTAAGACAATTGTTTTCCTAGTCAACAAGCTGGGTAGAAGGTTTATCTGTTTAAAATGTTTGTGGATGGAGCTATGTTTGGATTTAATCTAGTTCAACGAATGCAACTAGGTAATGATTTGCAAAATGCATGGATGATGTTTGATCACATAAAACATGTTCAAGGATGGACAACCATCGCTTATCACGTTTATGACCTAGTCTATTGTAAGGTCGTGACAATTATAGGCTATAACATGCAATTCGAGGACATAGAAGTTCAATGCATTTTATGGAAAAAGTTGAATGTAGTTGTTAAGAAGAAAGGGTTAGGTATGCTCGTTTTCAAGCAGTTCATGGTGGATGGTGCACAAGGAAATTGGAATGTTATTCACATTGTTTATGGGATTGAAGATCTTATAGTCAAGATGGTTGACAAAGAACGGACCTGCTTTTTCCATTGGATTTAGGTTTTGGACATACACATTAAGTAGCTAATCACATTAGAGTTCCATGATCGACACAACAGCCTATGTTATGAGTACAAAAAGACCATGTCCTTCGAGGAAGTTAACCTTTGATATGCTACCATTCGGTCTTGGTGGTACTTGTCTGGAGCTATAAGCGAGGGTGCCATTCATGGGCTCCATAATTGGTTCAGCTTCTGGCACTTTCATGTGCAACAAGGGGGAGGTTTCATGTTAGTTGTAAGTTCTTCCAAATTACTATGTTCAAATTTTATTTTCCATCTGTCTTTCCTAAATTCTAATTTATTCCTTTTACCATGTTTGTAGAAATTATCTTTGGATGAGCAAGCTGGTATGCCAACTTCTAACTTATTTGAAACGATCCATAACATTTGGCTCCAAGAATTTGGCAACATGGGTAATTGCCTCTTTGTTGTAATGTCTAACAATTACGTGCGAACATTCAAGAAATCTTCATTGTATTATGCCTTCTTATAGCTAATGGACATGGGGGAGACTAGTGGTCTTGATCTTGTTATCACCCACAATGGTGTGGAGGTCCTTGAATGCTTTTGTGGGGACGACATTTGGCGAATTGAATGTTGTCCCTTGAAATCAAATAGTCATTGCTCAACATTGTAAAAAGATACTACACTATTACAAAACCAAAATCATTTCAAAACAAACAAATCGTGGTATTCATGTTCTGTATTATGTTGGTTATTGATCTACAACTAAAGGTGTATCAATTGAACTACATAAGTTTTGGTTTTGTCATGATGACCTTATGCATTATGTGGGAGGGACAAGCATGAAATATGCATTTTATAAGCCAGCCTTGCCTTCCTTATGGCATGTGCAAGCATGGATATATCTCACTCAAATTGAGGTGGTGCCATTAGAAGAAGCTAGTTTCTTACCCTTGGAAAAGCCAAGATGTCCTCTTTGTTAATCAAGTTGGAGACGATAATTCTACACCCTTGAACTAACCTTTTACATGTGCCCCTCTGAATCTTTTTGGCGATGGTCTTTCTGCCCATGTCTATAAACCATTGGATCCATATGTTTGGCCCAAAAAAGGAATGGGAAGAAGATTCATCATCCTAGCACGTTCAAACTATCCATTATGCAAGAAAACAAATGGGAGGTGGGACGAACTTTTGAAGCCACATTATTAATTCCTTCAAACATTCCTCCTTCGAGATATGGATGGATTTACCGCCTCCTTTCACGATTGCCAAAAATCATAAGTAATATGAAGTAATGATTAATGATTACCCAACTTGCAGTTGCGTGGATTTTTCTTCCATGACGTTTGGGTCCCTTAACAAGTGAGGGCCATGGGTGCCATGTAAGCACTTGTATTACATTTTGCAATATGCCATGTACTTTGGGATCATAAAACCATTCATCCACTATCCATCCTAGAGCTGGAATGAGGTTCATAGATTATTAGATCATGCAAAAATCCTAGATGTAAATTAAGTTGCAATGTCATTAGATAGTTGTAAAATAGGATTGTTATGGAATTTGTTCTATTGGAATGCATTTTGTTGCAGAAATAAAAATATTTTTCAGCATGATGTGTGTAGTGTATTCATTAATTTTTCAAGCATTTTCCCATTCCATATTATGTGGACATCCTACCTTTGACTTATTATGTGACTTAACTTAATTTACACAAGTTATTGTTTCACCTTTTTGCATTGAAATGTAGCTCCCTCGTGTTTCACCTTTGACACTTTTTTTTGTAGATGAAATTGGACATGGAAATTATGTGAGTCCAATGATTTCCATTCATCATAACTGTTTTGAAATTACTTTCATCCATACATTTAATTAGCTAAAAGTTTCATCCAAACTATTCGTCTACTTCCAATTATCATCCAAAAGTTCATTTGTGATTCATGTTCATCCAAATATTTCATTTTTTTGTAATTGTCATCCATGTACATGTGGTTTTCATCCAACATAACTTTTTTGGAATTAGTTTCATCCATACATTTCAACCTGATGAATTTTTCATCCAAAAATTTCATCTACTTGCAATTATCATCCAAAAAATTCATTGATGTTCAACTTTCATGCAAACATTTCATCCATTTTCCAACTTTCATCCATGTACATGTGGAAAAATATTTTCCATGTCATTCCTATGTGTTATAAGGATATTCTAAGAATATTATGTCCCCATCATCAAAATATTCCAAATATATTCATTCTTATTCACAGACTCATGTTCAGATACTTATGTTCATGTGCTCGCTTCCTAGCATTGTTGAAGTTGGTCAAAGTTTTGAGCAAATTTAATGTGGCTCACATTGTAACTCAACACATTTCAAACACCAACCATTGGGTCTACGGATGGCCCCACCCCCTCCTCAATCTTATGGGATGTGAAAAATTCATGGGAGTTGCAAAGAAACCACCTTGCAACGGAAAATAACCATGTTTTCTTCATATGTATCCTTCAATATCTCTTCATCATTTGAGGTGGAAATGAAATGATCACTATTAAAAGAAGAAGCATCACTCTCACTTGAAGAAGACATCTATGGTTTCAAATGAAAATGAGAAGAGAAATGTTTAGAATGAACTCCTCCTTATATTGCCCTCATGAGAACCTAAGCTACACCTTATAATCTTACATTGTCCTTAGTCTACACCAAAGTCCACTCCCATTTTTCTTCATCATTATACATACACATAGAACATAACCTTAAAACTACATTGCTAAGTTTCATCATTAGCTTGCATCCATGGTGTTGCCCACCATAAATCCTACCTTGAAAGTGTTATTCATAACTAGTGCCTTAATTTCAAAACAACCCTTTCAAGCTTTTAAAATCACCCTTAAAAATACAAAACCAAACCCCAAGGAATAAACACTAAACCCTACAACCCATAGCTTTAAATGGTATAGATTACTAAGCCCCCATAGGCTTAATCATAGCCCCATAGCCTTAACCACCCTTGCCCCTTATAGCCCTATCTCCCATGGAATTAACTACCATAACATCCCTCATATCAATATATATAACCATAATCCTTAGGCCTTCATGACCCTAGGCCCCATAGCCCTATATATGTCCAAAGCAACTAAACCTTTAAAACCTTATAAATCAAACCCTAAAATGCCAAATAGCCAATAGCCCACAACCAATACCCAATAACCATAGCCAATTTACAATGGCCAATAGCCAATGGGTTTAAAACATAGCCATGGACAATGGGCAATAGCCAATTGGTCATAACTTATAGCCATACCCACAATAGCCTTAGTGTGAATATCAATAGCCAACACCAATAATCAAAGGAAAATGGCCAATAGCCAATGGGTTACAAGCATAGACATGGAAAATGGGCAATAGCCAAAATGGGTTATAAGCATAGCCACATTTTTTAGTGTAAATATCAATAGCCAATAACCACAGCCAATGGCCAATATGCATAGCCAATAGCCAATGACCAATAGCCATGGCCAAGGCCAAAGATCAATAGCCAATCATCGATGGCTAAAATAGCCATTGGCATAGGCAATAGTCACATAGCCCCATAGTGCCCTAACCCCTAGCTCCCCAGCCCTAGCCGCCATAGCAGAAGGTAACCGTGGGCAGCCCATGGGTGAAAAAAAAACCCTGTGTGGTCAATTTGAGGAACCCATCCTGGGTTTTCTCAGTTTGGACCCCTGCTGGACCCCTATCCGCTTACTTTACAGACAACACTAGATAAGGGATGAGAGGGGTCAGAGAGGGGGTGAAAGTGAGGCCCAACTGGGCACGACTTTACGAATAACTTTATTACACGCTCCCCAAGAGTGAAGAAATGACTTCTTGATTGATCTGTTACAATTATTGGTTCATGTCCGTGGATTAAAATAGTTTCTCACCTTACATTGTCTCATTTTTCATGTCTATGGGTGAGGATGCAGGAATAATTAATACGTTAGGTCTGTTAGATTGGATAAACAGTGCTAAAGACTCAAATATGGGGTATGGATGGAATTATTCTGAAGAACTTGAACTTGTGTTCAAGAATTGTTTTCTATGGTTCTGGTTCTAACAAAAGGTTAGTTTCAAATCTTTTGCTAGTTCCTCCAAAAAGGTGTTGGTTTGGATTCAAGTCACAAGAACCTGAACCCCTCAGATTTAACCTTGCAAACCTTGGAACCAGCCAACATTATGAAGAACTACTTGCACTGCACCATTGTTATTGTGTTCTCCATCAGAGATAGAGAGTTTATAGTTTGGTTCTATGTCTACTTGGGATTGTTGTACACCAAACTTCATCTCATCTTTGTGGGGATTAACTAAACTCCATTCTCAGCAATTGTCTGTTCATTGGTGTATGTGTTGTGCTAACCAAAACCCTGAACTAGGTGCCCAGTGTTTGGATTAGCAATATCTTCAAAAACCATCGTTTCACAGGGTGATAAATTATTTTGGGTTGCTGTTGCTACAAGACATCTTGTGATTAGATTAATGGACAACATATCTTCTGTCTTGTATTTGCAGTATTTCCCATCTGTGAGTGCCTTATAAATGGCCAAATTTCTTTGTGCATGGCATCTGCAATTTCCTCCTCGTTTTTGCAGATTGGTGTTTCTTTGCACTTCATGAGTGATTCAGCGAGAAACTTTGCACACCAACCAAAAGAGACACCATTTTTAAGCCACCCAAAAAAGAAATAAAAAACTCTCCAATAATTAAAGGCTGCCATGGGTGCACCCAATTCAACTCCCCATAAGCCAAAATGGTATACAATTGTTGGAGTTGAGTTGAGACTTGAGACACCAACATTTGTATTTCCTGAGTTAATCTACTAGGAAACAGACAACATAACAACGAAGAACAGGAATTAAATTCAAAATGCCACATCAGGTCACAAAATTCACCTCTCATTATTAGGCATTATTAGGCACAAGAGACAACATGGGGGTTGCCAATAATGAAGTTGGGACCATGGCCCAAAAATTACTGGTAAAACCAAGGCAGATATTGTAAAGAAAACTAAACAAAAGAAAAGGGTTTTAGCCAATAATGAACACACCTGTGACCTAAGCTCAGATCGAAGCAATTCAAACTTAAAGACAAAGATAGAAAAAAAGAACAATAAGATGAGATATTACAAATGGGCAGTTCGAAAACTTACTTCCAATTTTCCAACCTGACCCAGACCATCAACTTATTAAACAAAACTGACAGCCTCAATCTTAACTTTAATCCCTGAATGCCTGATAAGCCAAAAATGGATCTTTTTAAAAAATTAAATTGATGGGGCAAGCAAAATAATAATATATTATGTTTGTGCCATGTGGAGTGTGTTCATAGGCTCTTAATGGTAGGAGGTGAGGGTCTACTACTAGGCAATATGGAGCCACTCAAGTGAAGGTCAATTTCAGCATGGGCACCAGTTGCAGGAGGTAGGTGGACAGCACTTGGTTAATCCATCTGCAATTGGTTGTTTTCAGTCAAAACATTTTTTAAACCTTCGAAGTGTAACCAATTACACTGTGATCACTTCCAAAAGGTGCCAACAGTTTAGGGTTAAAAACAACATCCATGTTAAGTTTTCCACATGTGATTCAAAGAGGTAGAATTAGAATCACTACTTTTGTCTAGGTAGCAACTTTGTTGATCATCTTGTCAGGTTATGCATCTGAGATTGTGTCAATGATTATAGGGTAGAAACATCCATCATTGAACACCCACATGTGAGCAAACACCCAAAGAGTTCAAAAGACAACTTGTTAATAGTTAGGCATGTTAGCAAACAATGCTTAGTTGCTAATTGTTCAATGATATCTTAAAATCAAACAATTGGTTCTTAAAACTTGTGGTTGGGATTTTTGAACGTTTCACTCAAATATGTCATTTTTGTGTTTGTTAAGGGGCAATCATTCCTCAAAGTCAAAAATATTGATTGTTAGGCATTAGCACCATATGTTTGGTTATAATTGGGTTTGTAATTTTTTAAAAGAAAAATATTATAACTATAAAAACAATTGAAGATAATTGTTTGGAATAAAGTTAACATCATTTGGTAATAGGATGGATATTGTTTATGTGTGAAGTTTAGCATGTTTAGTCATAGAATGTGGAAAATTTAACCATTGATGTGAAAAAACTTAGAAAAATTAGTTATTAGAAAAATGTTTCAATTTCATAACCGTGATTTTCAAAAAGTCAATTTTCAAAAAAAAATGTAACTATGATTCTCAAAAATTAAAAAATACAATTATGATACATACCACCTTGGCATTCAAAGAAAAAATAATTTAATCAAATAACCTTCTATAGAATTATATTGGTTCTTTGTTGGTTTTTTCATGAACCATGGGCTCTTCAAGGGTCATAATAATCAAAATCAAAGGTTTTAATTTGATTAAAAAAATTCAAAAACCCCGAAATTAGAGTTTATTTGATTTTTAATTTACTTTAAAAAATCAAAACAAGATATTCTTTCATTCTAAAGCTATCATAAAAACCAAAACTAGAAATTATTAATAAAACTAAACAATCACCCAACAATACTACATACCCACCATGAATTCATGCAAAACAAAAAAAAATGCCCAACAATTCAAAGTCAATTCAAAGTCACAAAGCAAGAAATGAGGCTATTCAAAACCACAATAAATTAGTTGTGAAAAAACTACATGTGGTTGCTTTGAAATTACAAGAAACCAACAAATTGCTCATAAGCTAAACAACCCAATACGGGACTATCTGCCCATAGACATAGAATAGCCAACTCCATCAATTGCAAAATAGCCAACGCATATGATGCATGTTACCTAGCAAATTACTACTAAATGTTTGGAGTTCTATTTGATCACTTGATTTTGCACATGATGATGTTGCTTGTCACATAACGCTTTTCAAATTAACAGAACTCCATGACATAAGTTCAAGTTTATTCATAATGGAACTTCCATTTTGCTATATTGAAATTGAATGCTATTACCTATTGTCACATACATTAAGCAATAGAAGAAATTTTTAGAAAGATCCAAAGTTTTAAAAATATATAATACATGAAAAAAAAAATTAGAAGATTTACACTACACCAAAAGGTAACATCTATGATTTTATTCATGACTTGAAACTTTTGTGATATATGTTTTAACAACTAGATGATTAAATAATCGATTCAAATGTGTCATTTATGTCATCGAATCACAAACATGATTATAATTGTTTGTGTTATTTTATACCATTTCCATGACTGTAATCATGGATGATCACAATTTCAAAAAATAATGTGATCATGGCCATTGAATTTTATAATGTTAAATCAAATAATAACCATGAAATATGGATTCCATGACTGAAATTTAATTTTTTAAATATAAATTTTAAATTTTAAAAATTAATTTCTAAATGTCATGTGGGATTGGTGAAAACACATTATGGGTGACTACATAATTCTATCACAATTTAATTATCGGCCATCAAAAAAACATTAAATGAATAAAATGTGAAAATGACTCAACAAAATAATATAATATATGAAGTGATCACATCATATTAATCTCAAGCATCAATTTTGAATTACCATAACATCTTGGGTTTTTGAAATGTTAAAAACCTACATCACAATCTGTATCATATGATTAATGGACTCAACATATTTACTAAAATGCTTAGTTGAATGATTTTTTTTGACATGGAAAGTAGGGTGATGCCATTGATATAAAGGAAAACAATTTTAGAAGATTTTGAAAACCATAAATTGAGATACATGATGAAATATGAAATTTTTATAAAATCTTTTATTCATTTTAATTAATCATTCAACTTTTTATTTTTAAAATGTAATTATCTATCATTGATAAAAAATTTAAAATTAAAAAAAATCATTTAGCCTTGCCATATGACTTGTGCAATATAATGTATTATGTTATAGTGTACATGGACTTTTATTTTAACATTAGTATGGACTCCACATATGCTGAAAAGTATTACACCCTAGTGTGCTTTCACATGGTAACATGAACTAAATTCAAAAATTTATTAACCACTTACGGGTTGCCATGTGACAACCAAGGCCTATGAAACCTAACCTAGGAGCTTAATCTAGGGCACCTAGTTTAATATGAACAACATTAGTAGGTGAACATGCCCAAATGAACAAGGAATCTTTTGATAATATTTCATGCCATGTGAGGGTATATTCTTGATATATTCCAATGCCACGTGGATGGAAACTCTACAACATGACAAAATATTCCATGATGTGGCATGGAATATTTTGCCAAATGTATAATGGATTGGAATGGGATTTTGTGAATGAAGTACATGAAGGTTAAACTCATGAATTAACTCAAAATGTAAATTCATCTAGCATATTCAAAAGAGTCCTTTGCAATTTGCATTTTTGGCCCATCGAAATTTGAGTGGTCCTATAGTGATCCATTAAAGAATTTTATGAATTTCCTTTGCATCCACTAGGTCCAAATTCTTGTGGTGTGGTAATCAACATGGTGACATTGTTGTGTGTTTTTTCCTAGTGTGTTGCCATTGATTTAGGTTGATGTTGAATATAATCAATCAAAGGACCTATGGATGTGTTTGGTTTTGTAATAATAAAATTCAAAATTGCTTCAAACTAAAAATTGATAATTACACCTCAATTTCTTCTTATGAATATGATAGCATTATTGAAGTTGAATCCATGGGACGCAAAGTTTAGGGTAGTAAAGTTTGCAAATGGTAAATAATTGCAATTCACGCTCTATGCATGATGGAACACCATTTTCTTCTTCGAATGGCAATTGAATTGAAAGCGGCAACATTTCCAATGTTGATTGTGAATTTTGCTTCTCTTGTTTGAAAGTTGTTTTGCATGTTTGTTTTTTGTTTTTTAGAACACTTCAACAATCTCTTAATAGCACTATCAAATTCACTATTCATGTTTGTTGGAAAAATAAGGAGATTTTTTTTTTTAAATCATATAAATCACTTTCTTGAAAATAACAATTGTAACCAGTTAGAAATGATGGCGTCATAACTCATTGGATTAGGGTATAACTATTATGAAAAGAATGAACTATTGTAATTTTTTAAAAAAATGACATAGTGAATATCACAAATGTATTATTTATAATTGTAATTAGAGAAATAATGGTAAACTCATAATTATAGCAAATTTGCAGTCTATCCACCTAGATTAGGTTAACCAACACAATAGGTACAACTTGGTAGGAAAATAATGAGCCATATACTCATAATATTGATACATCTTATTGATATTGACTAAAATAGGGTTCATGTCAAATTTATCAATGATAACGATAATAGTTGTATTAGTCAATAAACAATATCCAATAAGGTCCAAACCATATGTGTTTAAATTTATCAATATGTGTTTTTGTCACCTTTGGAAACCATAGAACAAAGTTTCCAAATTTAAATTGTTTCTATTAGAACCAAAAAAATCAATTCCATTGAATTATATACGACATATCTTGTATTACTTAGCGATTGTCTTGAAGATGTTCAAGTTAAAAAAATTTGCTAGATAAAATTCAAATTAAAGTTGAGTTAGTCCAAACTGTGTAGGCAAAAAATACTCCATTGGTAATAATGGATGTAATCCATACAGCAATTGAAATGATGTATGACCAATCACAACTTTATATGTTGTCCAATAAGAAATTAGAATGGTGGGTAAATGTTCATCCCAATTTTATCACTTTTCATTGACCAATTTAGTTAATAAAATATTGATCACCTTGTTGGTTGACTTTACATGTCCATTACCCTATGGGTAATAAGTAGTGGAACTCATATGATGCATTAAAAAATGTTTGGTTAAACACCAAATATCATCATTAATAAAATGTGTACCTTGATTAATAACAATGTGCAAAGGACAACCAAAGCATACGAGTATAAGTTCATACAAAAATTTAGTAGTAACAATAGCAATATTTCTTCGTAAAACTTTTGCTTCCACCCACTTGGTTGCATAATTGGTGGCTACCAAGATATATCAATTTTCTATCAATTGGCCTATTGGTTTAATCAGTCCAATGAAATCCAAACCCCATTTGGTAACAGGTTCAATAGGAAAAGTTGTGACAAGTTTCACTAAACCATTTTTCTAACATAGATCATAAGATCAATAAGAATCGATAGAATCACGATATAACATCGATTGTTAATAACTTGCATCCAAGATTTTTCGAGTAGTAACATTGGCAAAAAAATGACCAATGACCACTCATGTGTGTAGTTCATATAATACGACTAGTATTTTTGCAAGTTGCAAACATCTATGGTATTGATTATCGTGGCCATATTTGTATAATAGACTTTTATGAATAGTAAAAGGTTTAGCCTTTTGTGTTACATGTTGATGTTGGGCAACAATATAGTTATTAGGCATTCGCCCTATTTGTAAATAATCAAAAATGAATTGTAACCATTCAAGTTGTAGTAAAAAAATGGCATCGATACTTGATCAAGTACACCAATTGGTTCCACTACATTTAAAAATTGTGATAAAACATCAACAATAGTGTGTGATCGATTAGATTTATAAACAACTTGAAAATCATACTCCAAAAATAGGAATAACCATTGAGTAATACACCAAAAGACATGTGGTTTATTGACCAAATAGATGAGGGCCATGTGGTCAACAAAAAAACCAAATCAGCTACTTAATATGCAATGTCAAAATTTGTGCAACGCATATACCGTAGTTAGTGTTTCATGCTTTATAGTAGTATAATTACATTCAACATGATTTAATAATTGAAAAGCATAAACAATAGGTTGATCAAACTTACCAATTTGATTTTACGATAAAATAACGCCAACAACTAATTGGGATGCATCAATATGAACATGAAATTCTAGGTCCCAATTTGGACTAACTAAAATCAATGTTATAATATATCAACGTTGAATTTCCTCCCAAGCTGTTTAACATTATTCACTCCAATCAAACAATTCATATTGATGCATAAGTTTAATAATCAACTCCATAACGAATACAAAATTTTTTATGAAACATTTGTAGAATTGAGCCATCCCATTTAAATACTTGGATTTGTGCAGGCTTGTAGGATTCTGCATATTTAGGATAACATGTATCTTCTTTGGATAAAAAAATTTTCTTTCCTTGGAAACAATAAATCCAAGAATTAAACCAAATAATACCATAAAAACACATTTCTTTAGGTCAAAACTAATACCAAACTCATAACATTTGAGAAAACAAAGTCAGAGTTTGTCCAAATGAGTTTCCATATTACTATAAACAATGAAATCATCTAGGAAAAACTTCATGAATATCTCTGTATTCATGAAATGTTTTGCTTACATCATGTTGATAGGTTGGGGGACCATCTTTTACTCCAAACAACATCACCACCCCAACACATGCTCCCTAATCAATAACAAAAGTTGTTTTATATTGATCTTCAAATGCAATAGATGTTTAATGATATTTAAAAAATGAATAGGTTTTGTGACTAGCAACAATATTGAAAACTTCATCGGTAAATGGAAGAGGGTATGAATCTTTCTTCGTTGCAACATTCAACTTCTAAAAGTCCATAAAGATTTATATTTTGCCATTCTTTTTGGGAACAACTATGATTAGTGATAGCCAAAAAGCTTTTTTTACAAGTTTAATAAATCTTTGTTGCTACAAATCATGGTTTTTTAAAAGGTTCAAATTGATTATATAATTTATCATTTTCACTAATGGACATGTACATTTTGATTAAAGGCCAAAGGTTTGAATGACACATGTATTTGTTAATTAATCAACTCGACTATTGTGGTTTATTTGACTATATACACATAGTCAAGTTGTACAACCTTAGTCAAAATGACCAATAATTTTTAGTCAATTTGAATAGTTAATCAAGACAGCTAATGATCTTTAGTCAAAATCACCAATGCTCTTTAATCAAATTAAAAATTTAGTCAAAATGACCAATGATCTTTAATAAAAATGACTTATGGTTAATCAAGTTGACATTCACTCAAATGGTTAATTATCTTTAATCAAATACGATATGGTCTACAACCTTATGTATCTACCTCCTACCTACTCATGCACCTATTTACTTAGTTAGCTATTTACCTACCTATCACCCACCCACCTATTATTTACCTATTTACCTACCTAATTATTTATACCTTCTCACCTACCTATCTACATACCTACTTATATTTTCACCTTCATTTGACCTACCTTTTAAGCATTAGGTTTAAGCACTATGTTTAACCATTAAATTTACTCAAAATTTAACCAAATTATAACCATTAGGTTTAATTTAAATTTAGCCATTAAACTTGGCATTAGGTTTAGTTTAAGTTGAACCATTAAATTTGACCAATAGGTATAGGCTAAGTTTAGCCACTAGGTATAATTTATGTTTAACCATTATGTTTAGTTTAAATTTAACCAAGTTTTAGTCATTATGTTTAACCACTAAATTTAACAATTAAACTTAATTTAAATTTGGCCACTATGTTTAATCAAAGGTCAGTCATTATGTTTAACCATTGGATTCAGGCACTATGTCTAGCCAATGTTTAATCATTGTGTTTAGCCACTAAATTTAACCGAAGTTTAGCCAAGAAGTATGTTTAACCATGAAATTTAATCATTAGGTTTATCAACTAGGTTTAATCATTATGTTTAACCTCTAAATTTAATCTAGGTTTAACCATTATGTTTAATGATGTGAAATAAACATGTGAAATAATTTTTTTGATAAAAGTTGAACACCTTTGATGGTGTAGTTCATTGGTAAGGACTTGGTTTATCATTGTGAAGGTTTAAGGTTCAATTATTCATACTTACAACCTATGTGCATGCTTAAAAGGTTAAGGTAAGTAAGTTAGATTAAGGTTGTTTGGTGAAGTTAAGTTAGGTTAAATAGGTTAAGTTAGGTAGGCTAAGCTAAGCTAAGTTATCACCTACCTACTTACCTACCTAAACCTATTTACTACCTACTTACCTACCTACCTACCTATTAATTTTCAAAATAATAATTTTAAAAATGATTTTAATTTAGGTATAAAATTGACCCAGTCAAATGGTCCACTATCTACTAGTCAAATAATTAATCACTTTGTTGATAATTTTGTCAATCATTTTGCCAGTCAAAATGACAAGGTCCAATTTGATTGCCTAATCACGTTGGATATGTACAAAATGACTTGTCTAAATTAACAAGGTGGTTTTTTTACGCTTGTCATTTTCGGGTATTTTACAATTTAAAAACCCAGTAAAAAAAACCATGAATTGTAGTAGTGCCTATAATTAAAAATTTGTCAAACTCTTGTTTGACAATAATAACAAATTAGGATTCAATTGGTATTATGTTCGATGAATTGGCAACATTGAAATACCAAGTTCAATACAATGTTGTATAATTTCAAGAGGAATGCCCTTTTGATTTTTATAGGTCCATGCAAAAACATCTTTGATCTCTTTCAAAAAAAATGTAAAGGCAAGAGTATGATATTCAAATAATGCAACATTAATTTTGACATATTGAAAAGTCTCATTTGTACCAAGATTAATTCTCATCAATTGTTCTTCTTTGTGATGGTCCAATTGGTAAATTTGTAGTTATTGTACTCATTTTCGAGCCTATGTTTCATTAGTGTCCATGTGTCCAATATCAAGTTGATAAAAAAAATTTGGATAATTTGTAGACTTCTATGGGACTATGAAATCCAAAAAGGTAGGATTGTATATTGAAATGTCAATGTAAGTTTAAGTTATATTATCATTAAAAGTTCAGATTGCTAGACAATTGGTAGATTAATAGGTAGATTAAAAAATAGACTAGATTATGTAGGAAATACAAGATCTTCTTCTTCATTTGTGATCCCATTTTGGAAATCATAACACATAAAGACTTTGGGACGTTTTGTTTGACTACTTAGATGTTTGGTTACTAATATGGCTTTGACTATACCATTACCTTGAAAAGTAATGACATTAGTTCCCAATCATGGGACATTTTAGCATCTTGTAACCAAGGTCATCCTAAAAACATTGAATAGGTGGAATTGAGAACATTATTCTACATAACAATAAAGGTTACATTGTACAAAAGACAATGAGCTAGTATTCTAAGATCATAAATCAAACCAAGAAGTTTTGTGACTATCTAATTTTCCATCCGTAAATTATATGGGGTTGGTTAAGGTTTAAATAATCCTAAAGTAGCCCTTGACTTCTCTCTAATAATATTGATGCCATCTAACAAATATCATTTACAAGATTTCTCCCAATCTATACATGTATTATTGCCATACGATGATCTATGGCTACAAATGTTATTACAAGTATAAGTATTAGTTTTGAACCAATGCTTTTATGGACTATAACCTTTTAATTAGATATCATCTTAATTCTAGAACTTTCTTAAAGAATTTACCCAAGTTCAAAATATATTTTGTAGCAAGAACTTGTTGATTGATATCTTGCTATCATGTTATATTGATTGAATAGTAGATGAAATGGACATTGAAGATTTTCTATTTGCATAGGAAATGATATTAATATTGATGAGGGAATTAGGGTCGTAATAGGTAGTTTGAGCCATTTAGCGTTAAAGTCAGTAGTATAATTTATTTAGTCAATCATCCCCTCATTTTGCATTGTTTGGATGGTATCGACAAATGTTTGATGAAGTTGTTCTTCTTCATCCTGATCAGTAGGGTGTTGTGCCTTCAACAATTTGCATTCCTTGAACACATGTGCTTATGGTACACAATGATTCCGAGTTCTGGAGCAACCATGTTAATTGAAATGTCATTAGGTTTTGGTGACTTTGGAATTGTAGTCTATGTAGGTTTATTTTGAAGTAATGCTTGTCCTTTAGATCTCTTTCACCAATCCATGGATTTATGATCCATTTGATTATAGAATATACATGGATACCTAATTGGTACCTATGTTAGTTTAACTAATTGAGCTACTACTCTTGTTACACGAACTACATAAGTTTTAGGTTTTTTTTGCCTTACAAACTTTTATGCTATGACCTTTCATATCATAATTTATATAATACTGATTATTATGATGAAAATTTGTAATATTCATTTGAGCTTATTATGATTGCATGAAGTAGCAAATAAAAAATTATAACCTTCCAATCCACTTTCCTCATAGATCACAACAACTTCCTTATGTTCAATTATTTATTTATCTAATTCATTTAAATTATTGATAGTCGAATGTAAAAATGTAGACATGAAAACAATGGTTAAGTACATATTTGTAGCTTTAATCTGCAAGCAATTAGCTAATTTAAGGATCCATTCGTAATAAACTTCGACATGCTCCTTGTCTTTTTACTTGATATATATTCAAGTAGATATGTTCATCATTTTTCCCCCATTATTTAACATTTACAGAAAGCTTGTTATAATTTTACAAAAATACAATTGGGATGATCATGTATAAAATTTTTCCCCCATTTAGAGATGTTATTTCAAAAAGTGAAGTTGAACATATTAATGATGTTTTTATTAAGGTGCATTCATGGTTGGGGTACCACCACAAGAACCATGACACCGATTTGTCCAATGGACCTTGGGTTCTAAAATAAGGACTTAACAAAATGAATGTTATGAAATGCTAAATAATGAAATGGGATATGTATGTTTAGGCTTTCAATGAATAAATGTTATGATGAATGATTCAAATCAACTAAATGAATTTTGAATGTCATGTTCAAGTATAAACTAAAAAGGAACGCATGACTACTTTGATATTCAAAAATGATATACATTCATTTGGAGTGCCAACACCTTATTAAAAAATCAAACAATGTGATTATTTTGCACTCATGTTTCCTATACTTCTTTCCAAACCTTTGGAATGTAAATACATCAACAAATTCCACATCACCATCATCCGTGTTCCCATTGGAAAACTATAAGGGTTCAATCCACACCAATATGGAAGTATAATGATTGGAACTTGTTGTTCAAGCCCTTTTATTATCTTCAAGCATTTTGAGTAGCTTTTGGATTAATAGTTGATAAAACAATGAAGTTCACAATCATAGATGTTTGATAACTTTGTATTTGTGATTGAATATGTGGGTTTCTTGTTGAATAATTCCTTTCAGTATTTTGAACGAAACTCCACAATTCATCAATCATTTGCTATTGAACCTCAAATGAAATGAATGGACAATTCTAATAGTATGTGCATTCATATGACACAATTTACAAGCAAATCCATTTGTTTGTGTTGGTATAACTTGTGGACTGTTCAATTGTCCTCTTTCATGTCCATGTTACGCACTATGTGCAACATTCTTTTGATATTTTTGGTTCACCTACATGTTTTTTGGAACAGTCAATCCATTGACATTATTTTATAGTTGATTCATGGGTTGTACACTAATACTTCTACCAAAAAATTATTGTCCATGTGAACATGAAAACCCATGGTTTTGTTCGTTTGAACTAATTTTGTACATGATTGATGGACTACCTTAATTTGTCATTCACGATTGGATTCTATGATTTTACCCTAGTAACGTCTTCTTTATTAAGAAAGTCTTCATATGAATTTGACATATTTTCAACACCTTTAGATTTTCATTGTGGGTTTTACATTCTTTTTTGCTCTGCAACTTCATTTATATTCATCCTTTCTTTAATATTAACTTTGTTCGCTTATGAATTAGAGCTTGTTTATCTGACAATCCTAACAGTAAGTATTATTTTTAATTTTTTAATATTGCTTCTATCTTGATTCTAATTACTTTGATCAATCTAATTCTGAAAACTTTTTATAACCACTCTAGACATTTTTGTCTCCTATTACACATTTGGTGTCTAAATACATTTTAGTAAAGATAATTATCCTTTTAGAAGTCAGAAATATATATTTTCCCTTATACCCATCCTTTTTTTTCCAGATTTTTCCTATTAAAACATAAATTTTCAAAGCTATTACTTACAAAATTGAAAAAAATTGAAAAAAATTGAAAACCATAAATTCATCAAGAATTCATTTGAAATTCTTCCATGGCATGGTTGCCAAAAATGGAGAGGGTGAATTTTACACTTACAATGCCTTTCAAATTCTTCAATTAAAATCATTCTCTATAGTTTTTCTTTTATGAACAAGTTTAAATTAGAGACACCATGGTAGAAATTTTCCAACTTGGGCATTTTTTGTGTCAATGATGAATCACCAATTGATGTTAAAGTGCCATAGGTCATGTGTTGTATTTTGTGTTATAATAGACTAGTAGGTTTTATAATATTGGGACAAAAAAAAAGATTGAGGGAAAAAATTGTTTCATATTTCAATAATAATGGGATAATTGCATTAAAAAAATGTGTATGTAGACCATTGACTAATTGCCAAAAAAAATTGAAAAAGAAATGATCAATAGCTTAAAAACTCCATTGGAAATACTAATTGCAAAGAAAAGGATTGCAATAAACATAAATGTAATTTTCAATTTTTTTGGGGTCATAGACCTTTATAAAAAAAATTATGTGAACCCAAATTTTTTTTTTGAAAAATTTGAGTTTATTAATTTTCAAAAACCATTTGCCCATTCAGTTTGTTGAAAATATCTACCTAATCATTTGGTAATGTAGTTTTGCTTTTGTGTTGTTTTCCCTTTCAAAAAAACCTTCAATCAAGAAGTGTTGTTGGATTTGGTTGAAAAAACAAAACAAACATATGTTTAATAGTTTTGGCAAAATGTGTTTTTGCTATTGCAAGTTTTTGATTTGCAAATACCCAAGGGGGCACATGATGTTTTTACATTGGTTGTAAATTTATTGGGAGAATATTTAATGCCAAAAAAAATTATAACTAATTTATTTGAAGCATTTAAAACTTCAAGGAAATCATTGGCAAGAAGTTTACAAAACCTTTTAAACCAATTGGCTTGGGCAAAAAGATTTTTGCTTATGTCAAAAATGAAGGTGCAAGTCTATATACCATGATAAGTGCTTTGAAGTCATGCATAAGTTGTGAAGTTTTGGATGTGATGAAAAGTTTTTAGGGGACTTGCTTTGGACATGCCTTCTCTTAGGCTTGTTAATATGCAATTGTTGAATAAAAAATATACAAGGACTTCAAATATGTTTCCATTAAATTTGCCCAAATAGATTGGTAGAAATGTATTACATGGTTTTAAAAGTTAATGAAAGGAAAACATGGATACATGCTTGCATTATTGCAATCTTTAAACCCAAAAAATTGAACATGTCAATCAAAATAAGGTAAAAATGCAAGTTACTTGTTTTAGTATTTTTTTCCCCTTTCAATTGTTTTGAATCTTTGTTTTCCAAAATGCCGCAAACAAGTTTGCAAGTTTGCAAACAAAATGATCATGTAAAAAAAAAAACTTCAATTTTAAAAATCCATTTCCCTTTATTACATTGAACATATTGGTCTTAGGGTCATTGGTCGTGTTCCCCCTTCATTCAAATGGCACATATCACATATTATAGTAGACATTATCTCTTTTTGTCATTGTTGGCATCTTAAACCAATGTAGGGGTCATCGGTTTTTGAGTGATGCTTTGAATGCAACCATATCCATGAGCCTGAAACTAAAGGAAGAAATGAACCATTTTCTTTTATTGGATGCTTTAAATGATGATGATGATTTTAGCTTGAATATAGTTGAAAGCTTTTGCATAAAACATTAAGAAGGAAATTGTTGGGGTCATTGATGAGCTATCCTTTCCTTCTTGATAAGATATGATGAGAGAAGAGCCCATAATATGCTAACCTTGATGTTATATCCTAGATTCAAGAGTTTGAAATTGATCTCTTCTTTTGTTGGTGATGAACATGAGATGTCCATAGATCAAAAGTATGATAGGAAATCCTTGTTTCTTATGTTTTTGAAGTTTTATCATCATTTGCATCTGTTATTTGAGATCGAAAGTTCTTATGTTACAAAATTGATGAATATAACAACCTAGACATTTTTTGAGATGGTGGTCAACATTAATGAACTTGCAAAGGAACTTGTTAATCGAGAATTGTTGATATTTTGTAGATATTATGTGAATGCCAAAGATATCAAATGGACTTTGGAGTGGTGGAGGAAACATGACACCATGTTCTCAACTATTAATTTTTTAGCTAGACAAATGTTAAGGATTGTAAGTTCTCAAATTGAAACCAACAAAAAAAAATTCCTTGTTGGATTTGTCACCAAATTTAGGAGATGCCGTCTACATTTGAATAACTTTGAGAGTTTAATCTTTGTGAATAAGAATTGACCAAATGATGTAAGGGTGGGTTGGGAGGCTCCTTGTAATTTGGTAGAATTGACATATTCTAAATTAAATTTATAGTAGGAATTAGATGAGTTTGAAAGCTCATTTGCACAAGAAATGAATTGAAATATTCAATTGTTTTCTATCTTGTATATTTTTGAAATGTGATTACATATTTTTGTTTGGATATTAGAGCTTTGTTATGAACCTTGCTAATTTGCTTTTGGCCTATGGAAATTTGAAAAAATATTTAAAGATCTTAATCCTAAAATCTTAAAGTGAAGTTAAAGAACCGTTTAAATATAATTGACTAATGTAAATGAGTTGAGAATTGGTTAGGCACAAGGAAAAATAAAAATAAAAACCTGGATAGGGTATGAATATTGTTATAAAAAAAGAGAGAACCATCTGGATTCTTAAAATTTTAAAAATTGAGAATTGGAACAGGCAGTTATGAAAAAAAAGTTAATGACTGCCCAACATTGGTAAGCACCCTAATGCAAGGGCGTAAAGCGATCTGAACCGTCAGATGACCTAGTTTATTAGGAAGGGGTAAGCACTGCTGGCTTCGGCCGTGGACCTGGGGATCTGCCCGCAGTTTACGGGACGAACCTTCCCTTGCACAAATCTAGAGCTAATTCAAAGTTCCAGGAGTTGGTGGATCCTTTCTTTCAGTGAGATGTCTGTTGGATAGAGGAATTTCAGAACAAAAGTTGTTTTGATTGTTGATGCATTAGTTAGGCCTACTACTACCTCGAAGATTGGATTTTGGGGTTTGCAGTTTCGGGGATGGAGGACGAGCGAAATCATTGCTGCCACAGAAGAAGCAGCGTGAGTAACCGACCAATAAGAGGATGCCATGGCTGAAGAGAAATAGCTGAGCTGGTTGGCAACCCTGAAGTGTGGGGTTAAAGAAAAGACAAGAAAAGAAAAGAAAAGAAAGAATTGGTGGCGTGAGGGTATATTTTGTGCGTTTTGAGAATTCTCACGGTAGCCTAAATGTGTTTTTGTTGTCGGTCGGTTGTGTTTTGGAGATACATACCTAGAAGAAGAAATATCCACCACCCAGTGTGAGTGACCGACGCATCAGAAGAAGAAGAAGTTTCAGAAAGAAATCAATTGTGGGTGATGTCACTAACTTAGTGGTGTTTGTAGAAGAAATGGGGGATATTAGAGTTATCTGTAAAGTCAGGCGATTAGGGGACGAGAACGGACAGTTTCGGCATAATAGGCCATCAAACGTGTATAGCTGAGAATGAAAATCTTACAAAAGGAAGTAACTTGAACCCAAACTAGTTTTTCCACCAATTTTGTTGGTGGTAAATTGAGTTTCATCCTGTCTTTCCTTTCTCCTGAGCGCCTCCACTACCTGTACAACTATAATTACTCTCGAACCTTGTGCATTAAATGCTAAGTTTCAGCATTTCATACCCAGATTTAATCAAATTTCCTTACTTTGTGGATACCACTGAAAGAGGTGATAGCAGGCGAAAGCAGAGTAGATAGAGAGTGACTTTACGGATAACTCTATTGGCACTGTTTTGTTTTTCAATTTTGTAGTGGAGCAACAGTGGTGAGCCTCCCCAGACAGATTCGACGCAGTTGGTGACGGTTTTGTACAGGACCAGACCATTAAAAGTGTAGTTGGTACATTGACCTGTGGCCACATGTTCCCCAAATTTTTTTAAACGACCGAAAATTAGCGACTTGTTTTTTTTTAAAGAGAATTTTCGCCAAAAAGGGTAAAATTGAGTCAGTGTCGCCTTTTGGCAAATTTTCGCAAAAGAAAAGACTGGACATATTGGATGATGATCTGGCAAAAGCGATCCCTATTTGTTTTGAGGATGAATGGGAGTTTTGGGATAGAGTTACACCTTACGTCTGGACTCATAGAAGAATGGCCTTGGGTGTACTGGGACCCACACTAGTAGGTACCATGGTAAAAACTAAAATCCTTAATATTCAGCTAAATTGCTTTTAAATATCCCATGCTTATATCAAATCAGGGCCTCTGAGTCCAAATCTAACATTTATTAGGTTTAATTTGGTCTGTAAAGGTGCATTCACACTTCGTGTTAAGGGCTTTAGTGGCGAGTCCCCTAACATCATGCTTGTCATTTAAGACTTAAACCTACTTACCATGAAAATTTTATGTTAAGCTAACATTCATTTAACATTAAGTTATCACCTATTTAACATTGCATGCCACCTAGATTTTTATTTAACACTGACTTAACATCAAGTGTGAATGCACCTTTGAAAGAGGCCTCACTAAGGAAGGCAAAGGTAATCGGTGTGGGTGATGGTTAACCCAAGGCCGTTCTCTGGGTCCTAGAATGGCCCACTGGCAGTCCCCATTGAAGAGAAAGTTCCAAGTTTTGCACCATTTGCCTGGAAACTAAACTTGTGAGCAATTTGCTCGAAAGAGATCGTGTGGGAAGTGGATGGGGTTGTTTTCTTTTGCGTCGCTGACGGTGTTTCTGAAGTGTTCTCATACTGGGTTGCTCCGGGGAGAAAGAAGAAGAAGAAGAAGAAGAAATAAAGCTTAGTGGTGGTGTTTGGCTTTATTGGGTGGTGGAGTTTTTGGGAGAGGTCGGGGATTGGTAGAGGACATAGAAAATTTCCTGGAGGTAGGCAAGCAGCGGGTGAGAAAACAAGGGCGAGCGACACAAGGCTACAGATTGCTTAGTACATTTTTTTGTCTTCAATTTCTTTTTCCCCCTGAAGAGAAGAAGAGTATGTTGAAGTTTTTTAACTAGGTGGGTCGATTGTTGCAAACTGCAAAACCGGATCAAGAGAGAAATTGACCTTAGCAGCGAGGGATGCATACATCCTTTGATACTATCTTCTCAATGCAACTCCGTCATGACACAGAACTTGTAGAGATCTCTTTAAGCTTTCATGTCCCGGGCTCACAAAATGTGAAGCAAGCAACTCTTGTCCAGATGCTGAAGCTCTTGCACAAGTAGTGAAAGAGGGATTCAAGTCTTCTTCTTCCAGAACTTATTTGGGTTGAGATGAGAGACAAAAGGGCAGCAGCAGTGGTGTATGAGTTCCAAAATTAGGGACCAAAACAGCTTACATTTCCTACAGAATTTAGTGTAAAATCCAGGGCAAAACAAGAGAATATTTTACAGGATTTAGTTCAAAATCCAGGGGCAAAACAAGAGGGCATTTTATGCTCTCTTGAGGGATTCAGAGACTAAAGACATGGCTACAGACATGGTTTAGTTCTGAGGAAGAGAGATAAATTAGGTTTAGGGAAAGCAAAAGAAGCCAGGGGAGCACCGGGAGTTGGTTTGTGAGCAGCAAAATGTCCTCAAAACCAGGAAATATGGGTGTTTGTGGATCGACAAATTGTCCCACACCACCTCCACAGCTGAAGCTATACCAAGCCTTCATCTTTGTAACTCCCATCCTCTTCACACTTGTCTTGTTGCTGCTCTTCTGCTGTCTGTATCTTCGCAGGCGGCAGCGCATAAGGGATACAACCCAAATTCGAGCACAGCTGTTCACCAGAGGACTCTTCTCTGCTGTAAGCGATTTTCTGGCTTCATTTTCAACCAGTTCTTTTGTGTTGTCTTTTTGAGTTTGCTGCAATTAGGTTTAGGTCTGAAATTGAGAAAGCTTTAAAAGCTGCACATTGGTCCATTAGCAGTTGTACCCACGTTGCTCCAACAGCAATGGTAATACATCAATATATGCATTGTACAAAACTTCTGCTAAATTCTGTTTTGTGGTTGGGTTTTCTCTTGGTCATGTTTGTTGATCGGTTGCTGTTATGTTTTCGGATCTGAAATATCCATAACCTTATGACCAGGTCATCTCTTGTTTTTTTTCAGGTTGACTTAAGAAGCCCTCAGTACTTATTTTTTGAAGATGTAATTTTATATCTTTGGTTCACAGGAAAAACTTATATGTGTTGATTCTTCATCTGGTTCTGCATCAGAGCTCAATGGACTAATTATCATGTTGTTGTGCATGCATTACAGCATTTGGAACAAGGGTTGAACAAATCATTAAGGGATGGCCTCCCGGTTGTTGTCTACAATGAAGAATTTGCAACCTCAAGAGATGACACACTGTGAGTATCCCCCCCTGAGCTTGTGTTATCTGTGATTGAATGTATAGGAAAAGGGTGTACATTTAGACCCTTCACCCATATAAAGAAATGCTGCCTTTTTTGGAAAAACAGGACACTTACAAATTTGTAAGGTCCTGTTGACCGGTCAGTGGGATCTTACCATTTCATGAGCATCTTGTGTGAGGTTATGCACAAGATGTGACAAAAATACAGACTGAAATTTTTTTGGTGGTTCTTTATGAATTGGAAAGTTTCAGACAACAGGTTTAGACCAGTGTTGAGGCTGGTATCGACTTTTGAACATACCAGACTGGTCTTGGTATTGGGTACTTTCTATAGTTTTCATAAGAGCCTGGTCCTGGTATTGGGTCCTTTTCAAAACTTCATACCATCCTGGTATTGGTATTGGATCCAAGACTGATTTTTGGCTGGTATGAGCAGGTATGTATATGGTATTGAAAGAGGTATAAAACTGATACAAGGCTAGTATAACCTGCAGTCCCTACCAAGCTGGTTCTGATATAATAAGGCTATTTTTGCCTCATTTCCTACCAATCAGGTAGGGTCCTTGATAATGCAAGCCTATACACCAGAACAATACTGGTTCAAGCTTTCCTATCATTTGATAGGCATTTGGAGAAGCAAAGAAGGTCTATGCAGCAAAAAACTCAGATCCCTCATTTCTCTCCAGGACTGTAAAGAGGAAATTATGGAAGGAAGGCAGAGACACCATAGCCAAAACTTTGCTTGCCATATTCTTCTTGCCATACTTTGTGTATAAACAGAGCACAAAAATCTATCTATGAAGGAAGGTAGTTTCTTTGTTTTGTTTGTCACGTTGAGATCTCCCAAACCATGGTACCTCTTGCCATGTTCATGGTACCCTTGGAAAGCCCTTGATGAGTAAGGGTGCACCAAGTTGGTTTCATAATGTTTTGACCTGTGGTTTAGAAGTTATTGAATATTGAACAATTTTTTCACTGAAATTTCATTTAAATCAAAACTAAATTTATAGGGGAATTTGGGTGCACTCTTGGTTTTGTTGCAAAGCCATCAGTGAGTAGGATTTATTGAAGGGTGCTTTGGCATTTTTTGGACCTAAGGTGTGGGAGATATTAAAATCTGAGTAGTTTTTGTCATTGGAAATTCAATTAAATTATAAAAAATGGTTTTGGAAGGAAAAATTAGTTGGGTAACGAGTTCACACTTGGGGCAATTACACTTCAATTTCCATTGAGTTTTGCTGCCAAACTTCTGAGTATCTTTGTAGCTGTAAACCACTTGGAGGAATTTTGAGAGATTTTGATAAGGGTGTTGGATTAATGAGTTCACACTTGGCCAACATCACAGGCTACAGTAGTAAAGATGGAATAAGAGTAAGGGGGGCATGAGGTTGGTGTGCAGTCATTTGATTTACAATTTACTCTGGACTAAAAATATTTCCTTCTTGTTTTTTTTGCTGTAGATGTGCAGTCTGTTTGGCAGATTACCAAAATAATGAGAAGTTGCAACAACTGCCAATCTGTAGCCATGCCTTCCACAAAGAGTGCATTGATCAATGGTTGGTCAATCACTCAACCTGCCCAATCTGCCGAATATCACTGCTCCAGTCAGGTAAAGTGGTTCCCATGAACTCTCCAGCACAGACTCCAGCAGCCCTAGAGATGTGCAGCAGGCTGCCCCTCACTGAACACAATGATGATGTAAGGAGTGGTGCTTACCATGATGCAATGGTAGGATCGAACCAAAATGATGGGTTTGCACTTAATGTTCTTCCTGAGGATGATGGAGCAAGTGGGTCCAGCACTGCAAATGTTTTGCTGAGAGGAGAGACAAGCCATCTGTCTCACCCATCAATGGAAGAGCATGTAGAGGTCATTGGTGATGATGAGCATATCATTCAAATTGGCCATTGAGCACAGCAATTCTTCCAACAATTTTATTTATGGATACTTCACTGATAAGGCAATCTAACAAATGAAGGGAGGGGAGAGGAGAGGACCTCAACAGAAGGATTCCGACAATATATTTATTTCCCCAATAGCCTGATATTCTTGCAAAGGTGGGGTAAATTCAAATCAATTGACAGAGCTGGAATTCCAACCTGAATCTTTTTTAGATGATTCAGAGCTGGAATTCCAACCTGAATCTTTTTTAGATGATTCAGAGCTGGAATTCCAACCTGAATCTTTTTTAGATGATTCTGAGCTGGAGCTGCTCTCACTTTCTTTTTGCTTTATGCAGCTAGATCAAATGGGATCTTCCCCCATACACTTGTTGGAAGATTATTGAACATTTAATGAGTTGGTGCAAAACTGTGCCCTCCAGAGTTCTGATGATTCTCAGCTCTAGACAGGCAGAGAGTGTGCACATTCTGCTTGGAAGCTTAAGAGTAGGCAGGAACTCCATTAACATGGATTTCAATGTCACCTTGTGCAGCATGATGATGACTGCCAACTCCTGGTTGTGTATGACTTCCTTGCTGCATGAGTTTGTCAAAATTGTCAAAATTTCCAGCTGAACCCCTAAATGCAACAAGGGTTTAGGGTTTAGCCATATGCTTGTAATATATATGCTCTTTGAGTCAGTGTAAAAGTGATGGACAATTCAGCATTTTTCATCAAGTGGTTTTCATCTAGTGCTTGTAGTATATATCTGTTCAGTGGCTCACAGGAGTAGAACCATGCTTGTTATAATTGGATTTTTTTTAGTGTTACACTAGGTGTACATTTCACCGCTCCTAGGATCATGGCAGACTACAGTACCACATTGCATCTTGGCATTATGGAGGTAGGCATTACCAGGTACCTATTAGGTATCACCAGAATTTTTTGATAAAAAAACCATGGTGGTGTATATGCCATGTGAAGCCCTTAGGGGTGGGCTTTACAAGAATCAGGTCTATGCTTGGCTCCGCCTCATGGGGCTATTATTCCCATAAAGCCCTCCCTGGGCAATTGCATGCAAGGACTCAATTGCTATTTGGTTTTCATATGTTCTCTTTCACTGTTATAGTAGATTTATTTGCATGCCCTCTCATCATAACAATAGAAAAAGGATGCAAATGACAACTAAATAGAATTATACAGCACAAAAATATACTTAGATGGTCATGTTTAATGGATTTAATTGGTGATTAATGTTGTCAATTTTTGGTTTACTTCAAAAGATTTGGCAACATTAAGAACCAATTATTCCTTAAATATCCAAACAGTCACTAATGATCAAAGTGCAAAATTTGTTAACAATTGTTATCCATTAGCTTGTAATGATGCATTTTCTGGTAAACTCCATTTGTCCGAAACATGACCAGATTCAAATTACATTTCCAAGTACCCATATCTTTTATGAATTTCACATATGGTCAGATCCAACCCATTTAAAATGAGAATTTATAAGAACTCCATCATTCCCAAACATCGTTGGGTGAGAATTACAATTCCAAGTACCCATATCTTCAATGAATTTGACATATCCATTTGTTGAACAACAAGGATCCAACCCAAATATGAGAACTTAAAGGCTAGTTCTTAAACTTTAAAGACAATTTACTTGTCTTTAAAAAGCATTTGGCATTATTTTAATGAGCTTTTCCTTGTTATGTATGTGTAAAAGAACTTTAAGCATAACCTCATAATGTCTCATTGTTATTATTATGTTGTTTAAGCATTTGGTCATAAGCTCCCTAGCATGTAATGCTTGTTAGATCACTGGTTCAGCAAGTTCCAAAGTTTTTCTCACACAACCTATGTTGGGTTAATAATTGTGGTTTTTCTCACACAAAAAGCTGCAGCTCATGACACGCAGCTTAAACTTTGTCATTTCATTCATTCCAATGTACAATATGTGATGTTCATTGTGGCATATATATTACATTAAAATGACAATTTAACATTAGGTGATTGCATAATTCTGAAACCAGAAAACCCAATTTTTTTTTGCATGTTATACATTTGTTGCAAGCTGCTTAGGGCATGATACAAGCTCTCATATTGGATCAGATCAAACCTGTTTCAAGCTGGCAGACCTTCAACAAGTTTAACAATTGGGCATCTGACCTCCTTTGCAG
>Ga0116227_10003114_pt1 | contig 37157 bp, 17 predicted proteins | sample S1TSphgellanicum_FD_89693 | JGI IMG/M metagenome (GOLD analysis project Ga0116227, IMG submission 89693) | Host-associated microbial communities from peat moss isolated from Minnesota, USA - S1T2_Fb - Sphagnum magellanicum MG | ecosystem: Host-associated > Plants > Peat moss > Unclassified...
AAACTATCTAGCCAATCAGAAACAGGGCGCAGTCAATAAATACGATTTGACGGTGTTTATTAGACTGTTCGATGGCCCCTCTAGGGCTCTGAAAAGCTGTACACGTTTTCAGGGTCCCAGCTTTCTTAAGTGGATTCACTGGATTTGACTATTGAACCTCATCCAACACTTCCAGTGCAGGGTCACATACTGAGTTGGTGGAGGTGCTCTGATCCTTTTTTCGCTGGTATGCCCATCACTAGTAAATATTAGTTGCAAAAAGGTATATGATTCCAATAAGTGACTTTCATAGCTTCAAACTGAGGATTGAACTTTACAACCCTAATGTCCAAATTTCCAAACAAATGTTATTTACTGTCGCTGTTATAAACAATGGTAAGGTTCATAACAGCAGTGTATTGGTATATAGACCAGAAACTGGCATCAATGATACATATTATGTATGCATTAGCTAGTGTCGGTATCTAGCATATATGCATATGGCCTAATATTGCATTTACAAATATTTTGAGTGATATCCTACTTGTCTAATAGGTGGTTGAAATTTTAGTACCCAGTACCAATAATATGATCATTTTCTTAAAGAAGAATTGAGCATGAGTATGTTCTTCATTCTCAAATGCTAAAATCTTAAGTTGATATTGGTGCACACATGGCAGATGGATGCAGCTCTTTCAATAAGCAAAGTTGAAATCAAGTTTTGGTAAGTTTGTTGTACCAGCAATTTTAGAACCTACATATATTCCATATGTTTTGTATTGTCAATTTTCTGATGTGCCTTCACCTGTCATATGTAGATCTCTGTCTATATTCACACTTGCACACATACCTGGACATGAAGACATGAAGTAAAACCCATTTGAGAAGTGACCAAGTAAACTATTTCAGCTATTGCTTGCAGAGCAATGCGCTTCCTGTGAGCAGCAAGTGTGGAGATTGCTCAGTTTAGTCCAAATATGGAATTTTCAGCCACTAATGCACGCACAAACCCCAGGGTTATGGTGTCATTCCACAAAAAAAATTGTTTCTCATAGACATGTGTGTTTAGGTTTACAATGATGTCCTACAACTCTTGGTCCATGTGAAGCTTGAATTCTAATTGTTCATGTCAAATTTTGGGAGTAGGAGTTTGCAAATTTCTTCCTTTGAGATGTCAACATCTCTAAAGGACTTAACATTCAAACCAAAGCATGTAAGCCTTTGTTGTTGCACAAAATATTGCAAGTCAACCTTGCTTTCCTTGGAGCATCAACAAGAGATCTGTTAATACATTGAAGAAGAGAAGAATGAGTTTAGGGTTTAGGGTTTAGGGTTTAATGTTTTGAAATGAATTCTGACTATAAAATTGGACACAATCAAAATGTGACCCATGTTGCAACCTACATTCAAACTTATGAAGTTTTGTAGTTCAAATTTTGAATATGCATAGAGATGTTGGCCATGTTTGAGTGGGCAATGACTATGATAATCAAGAAAGATGCAAGAAAAAAAGAATGCACAAAACAAACTTGAATGAGATTGAAACATATACTAGTGACCATGCTAGGCCCAACACACACAAGAAGAGGCAAGGACCCTAGCACCAATGCTCAATTTTGGATTATCAAGCATTAATTTTTTTGTGCTTCAATAGAATGCTCAATGGCTAAGCCCCTTAAGCACCAAGCTTCAAAATTCTAGTGAATTAAGGTGATGAACTCCAAGCCAAAAACACCAATGACACCCGTATACATAAACTTCAACTGTTAAGAAATTTTTTAAATATTAATTATTTTTAAATAAATAATTTCCAATCATTCCTAAAAAAATTCCTTATGTGGTTTCTAGTGGGTGCATTCATAGTCTAAGGAACCAAAGGTGGCAAGGTAAAATTCTTTTTCCAAGCACTACATGTGGCATGTAACATTCATGTGTTTATATTTTTTGTGATTTCTTGTATTTCAATTCCTCAATTTCAAAACTACTTTTACATTAAAAATATTAATTTATTATTATTTTACATTGGAAATTGAAAGTGCATAAGTAAATTTTAAAAATTAATATTTCATCTACTTGAAACCTTTTCTATTTCTTCGAACAACTTGCAATATATATATATATATGAATTTTTGAAAAATCTACTTAAATCTATTTTAAACATGTGATTCTTCAATTACATTGAGATAAATTCAAAAAAAAAGTTCATATTGATCATTGAAACAAATAATATTTTTAGGTTTAATATGTTAAAACTTAGTTTTTAACTATTTACATTTTTCATAACAAGGATCATGAAATGTTTAATTGATTGTGTTTTCACCTTCATTATCAATTGACATAATTCACTATTAATTGAGTAATTCATTATAATAAAATGGTTTCTTTTGATGTTGTTACTTTAAATACTTTACATTATTTTACCTTATGATATTGTATCCTAGGTTATACCCTAGGTTATTTTTGGTTATTCTACCTAAGTTATTCATAATTATTCTAGGTTATTCCACCTTAAATTATTTTAAACTATTTTACATTAGGTTATTCTTGATTATTCTAGAATATATTAGGTTATTCTTAATTATTTTAGGTTATTCCACCATAAGTTATTCTAAATTACTTTCGATTATTGGGCATTGAAATTGTTTTGCATTGAAAAGTTATTAAGTAATAACATTCCAAAAACAATTTGTTCAAAACTGTATTTACACTATAGATGTGCGTATACATCTTTGAAAAACATTTTAAAATGAACTTTCAAGATTGGCATATACATGGTCAATGCTTGAATACAAAAGTAAATTTTTTAATATAAATTATTATTATTTCAAATATTTGAAAAACTAAATTTTTAAAAATCAATTGCCACATGGCAATTTGTAACTTTTTCAACCCAATTTAATGTTTATAAACATGGCATTTATGAATAAGGGAAAAAAATGTCTAATGGATAAACAAGTTGTCCATATTATCTATGTAATTGTATGTGGCATTTGTGATTACAAATCTAGTCATAAGGCTAAACATATATGCCGTGTTTTGGAGTTGTGTAAAAATAGCCTAGGACTAGCCTATGATACCTTAAACGTAGCTTAAGTTAGATTACAATAGCTTAGGAACAATTAAGATTAGCCCAAAAACCTAGCTTATGGTAGTTTGGAATTATAACCTAAAGTAGCCACCTACACTAACTTATGAATAACTAAGCTCAACTATCCTAAGAACCTAGCTTATGGTAATTTACATTAGTTTATAAATAACCTAAAGCAACTTACAACACCTTAAGAATACCTTAGAATAGCTTACATTAATTTAGGAATAACTTAAGAAATCTAGCTTAGGAACCTAACCTATGGGGTATATGCATGTTAGGCCAGTTCAAAAGCAACAAGAAACCTAGTCCCAAATTTTCATATTTTAACACTAAAATGAAACAAACAATTAAAAACCAATGTTGAATGGGCCCTATGTGATAATTAATTAATTAATAAAGTCTATAGGAAAGGTAACCCATCTAGACAACTCTTTGACATACATGTTAGGGGGGAAAAAAATTAATCCAACAAAAATTGACCAAGATAAGGACTTTTGAAAATAAGGTCCAAATCTAGTCATTCAAAAGTCCATAGTTATTTGTTGGTTAAACTTTTTGCTGTAATTTTTTTCAATCCATATTTTTTTCTATCATGTATTATATATTGAATCCCTATAAAAAATATTGAGATAAAATCATAATAAAAAATGCATTTGAATGTTAATGTAAAACCTAAAATATAGTCCATATGTCCATTTTTAAAATCCATTATTATATTATTGGTGTATATTTATTGAATTTCACCCTTCAATAAACATTTTTATTCAAGTTAACAATCTTAATCCATAAATATTTGTGTCAAATTGATGATTTTGTAATGCATTTGTGGCATTTGAATATTAAAGTACATTTTGTAGAAAGTCCATAAAGATGCAAAAAGTGAAACACTATAGTTTGCAACTACCCTATGGTAGCTTAAATAACCTATGAATAACCTAAGGTACCTTATTCATATCTTAAATTACTTAAATATGTACCATAACATAGGTAAAAAATATATCTAGGGTAAATACCTCAATAGGTTTGAAAAAGAATGTATGAAATAATATGTCGTGACAAATAGTTTCACTTATTTAAATAATAGTCCAATGGCTAAAGACTTGTTCTTTAAGCATGGAGGTGAGTGGTTCAAATCTTCACACCTACACCCTAAGTTGATGGGTTAGATGGCTAAACATTTTGTTTATGCTAGGTAACATAAATTAGTTTAAGTTTTTAACCTAGGCTAGGTAGCTTAATCTAGGTTCCTAAGTGCTTAACTTAGGCTCTTAACCTAGTTTAGTTTACATTCCTAAGTGTTTAACCTAGGTTCCCAACTTAATTTAATTTAGCCTAACATAGGTTCCTCATTGATCTTACTTTTGAACTAAAAAATAATTTAATGAATTAACTATTAATGAATTTGATTAACTATTAGTTCATAGCCATTGGTCCCCATTCACTAAAGGGTTGCCCATTTTCACCATGGTAAATTTGTCCAAATTCATTTAAAATTTAATAAAATACAAAGTGAACTTGGCCACATTTCCTTGTAATGTTTGTTTAGAAACTCCGTTTTCTACTCAACAACAAAATATTTATCCTTTCTTCTTTCATAGGAACAAAACTCAATGACAATTTGAACAACCTTGCATAAGTGGTGCAATGTTTTCTATTCAACAATGCAACCATTATGTTTTCCATTCAACAATTTTAAATTTCTTTTACACTACTATTACATAGCATGGTTTTTATGTTAGTTTTTACGATTAAAAGTTTAGTGACAATGGACATTGGACAAAAATGTCTTCAATTAGATCAAACTAATCATTCATACCAAAAATTTGATTATATTTTTTATTAAATTAAATGATTAAGATGACAAAAACTATTGGTTGACATGGAAATATTTTTTTTTTTAAAAACATTTGCAAGCATATTATTTTACGAATTTTTAAAAATATTATTAATTGATTTTTTCCATATTGAACTATGAACAAATCCATAATTGCACTAAACTTGTAAGTTCAATGTCGATTTATTTATTTTCCTCATGGGTTCAACAAACTTGCAAATTACAATATAATGTAATATAAAAAAGACCCTAAATATATTTATGAACAATTGCCATTTGAACATCAAAAAATTGGAAAAAAAAAACATTAATCTTGTTTTCTTAAAAACCAAGCCTTGAAAAATGTAATTTTAAATAAAGTACATTATCGTAACATTGGGAAGAAACTTTCCTTTCTGTCTTGAGTTGAATTATTTAATGTGGAACATGTACCATACATTAGGAAATTTCTTGAGAATTATTTCTTAAGATTGAACATTAGTGCCATGTCTAATAGAACAAAAAAAATTATGTAATGGTACATTAGGAAAAAAATTCATAATTATTTAAAACCAAACTAGGAAATTTCTTAACAAATATAACACTGAATATGAGTGGTAGGTATGTTCCATTTATTTTTTTGGGTGAATTTTTCCAATCAGCAAAAAATTATTTTTTTCTTTGGTTTCTTATTTTTCAAATTTCGAGAGAATCCAATTTTTAAAAATCACTAGATTTTATCTTTCTAATAAGTAGCCAAAACTATAAAAAGGATTTTGATTCTTTTGGGTTTCATTTTCTTAATCATCAAATTTAATTTAATCATTTTATTGATGATTGCCACTTTAGTTACATCACAATTTTTTTTTCAAAAATACTAATAAATTTGTGGGAGTTGTGTTAAATTTCCACTATGAGAAATTGCATTCTTCGAAACCACACTACCCTACAATTAAAATTCAAAAAATAACTCATATAAAACTATTATGCAACTATCCCTTGGGTTTTACAACTAATGTGCAATTATCCCCCTAAAAATACGGTGTATTAATAAATAAAGTGTCATGTCAAAAAAATAGTTAGTTGTATTATAGTTGCAACTGAATTGAAAATGGGTCTGTTATACAATAATTTATACACATTGTACATACATATGTAGTAAACTATGTTTAATTTTTTCAAGAATTGCATTGTAGTTACATGTGGCAACTATTTTAGAATTATTGTAAATGTGCCACTAAAGCAATAATTATGTTACAATTAGTTTACAATGTATGTACATGCAATCATGCCACATGTCCACATGTCCACCACCCATTATGGGATACATTTACAACTAATTTTCAATTGTGATTCCCATTGATATAATTAATACAACCACTAATGTTCCACTACTAAAACATTATTGTTCAACTATGTTATAACTATAATACTATTACTTATAACTTAATAAAAATACATATTCATCAAATATTTATATCTTCATCATATGTGCTTCATTTTGAGTGATTTAAAATGTTATGGGAATGCTACCTCAAGCTCTAGAAGTCATCTTTAAACTGAAAACGAAAAAAAGTAATGAAAAAATAACAAATAAAATAAAATAAAATTTCCAACTTACAAACACATTTTTGTTTTTCTTTCTTTCTTTCTTTTTTTCTTTGGACCCCTCCTACTTTCAAACCTCATAACTTTCGTATTTTTATTTTTTTAAGCAATTTAAAGTGCTATAGAAATGCCATCTAAAGTTCTACAAATCATCTTTGAACTCTAATAACGATTAAACAACATACAAAGAATTTTTTGGGTGTTTGGGAATTGGCCTTTATAATGTTGGGTGGTTTGTTTTTTTGAGTTCTTAACCCCCTCTACTTTGGGGGCCCGTAACTTTCTCAAATTTATTCCGTTTTCAATGATTTTTAATGTGCCAAATGGACTAATAAAAAGGGTTCAAGTTTTGTTTGGAGATTAGAAACAATGGACCCTTCCCCTTGGATCTGGCCTACTTTGAATGCTAAAGTGTTATAATTGCAACTCAATTTGTAACTAAAATTGCAACTCAATTTGCAACTAAGGAACAACTAAAAGATTTAACCCATATACTTTAACTTCGAATCCCATGTTCCAAACTATATAAAGAAGGCATGTTCTCTTATATTCTCACATTAAAATACAAGTGCCATTTTGGGATGAGTTCAAAAAAACTTAACCCAAAGGCAAAACATAAAATTAAAAAATAAAATTTCATGGCTATTGTTTAGTTCACTTAGTCTTGTGATTTCTTACCTACTTACCTACCTAGGTAAATAAATATGTCCAAAGTAAATATGTAGGTATGTAGGTCTTAAAACCTACCAACCTACCTACCTATGGTTATGTATGATCTACCTAATTACTAAAATAGATATTTTTATTTATTTATTTTTTCCAAAATCAAATTAATATGCCATGTGGAAAATATTTATTGTGCCATGTGTCATAATTTTGCACCATCATTAACAATCATAATGAAATGATGGAGATCAATATTTCAAAAGGAAAATAATTTGTCCAAAATTTTTCATAGTGCCACATTTCAAATTTTAATAGATGGATAGCAATTAATGATGTCAACATGACATCATGGGTGTAGTTATAATGGAGTTGCATAGTAGTTGAAAATTAGTTATTTTGATAAAGTTGCAATTAAATTACAATGAGTTACGTTGTATATATAATGAGTTGCAAGTGTCCTCTATAACTCAAAAATTGAATTGCAAGGCTAATTGCAAAACACCCCTTTTTCTTATGATGTTTTAAGATGGACAAAATGTCAAAACCAAATGATCCCTCAAATGGAACACCTCTATCAATGTTTTTTTTTAAAAATTGTTTATAACCAAATTATTAGTGATCACTAACAAGAATGCATAGGAAAATTAACAATCACCCCTTGGAAGATTTAGGCAAATTTGGTTATAAGCCATAAATAAATTTAAAATCCTTAATGATCTTTTAATTATTCAGCTACACAATGGAAATCAATTATATGAATTTGGCAATGTTTTTTTTCCCTTCACTTTTAATGACTAAAAAACTACAAAATCATTTATTCTTCAAAAAAATTCCAATTGAAAAAATAATGACCTCTATTAAGCATAATGAAAGTAATACAAAGATAACAACTTGTCAAGGGACCTATGTTTCTTCATTTATAAAAAATTGGGATTGATTAATTAATTTTATTTCAAGAATTGGTTCAAGTTGATTTTGGCAATGGGAGGGACAATGAGAGCACCATAGAGAAATCCAAGGAAATCCTTGCATATCAAATCTTAAACCTAATACACAATAGTCCATTAATGATATTGCAACTTTGGAGTTTACCCATTTATCATTTTGTTACTCTAGATTTTACTAATTTAAAAAGCCTCCAAGTACCAAGTCTAAAAAGGAGAAAAGTTTGTGCAAATTGATAACAAAAAACAACTCAATTTTACTTATCATTTTCCTGCCAAAAATGACCATCACAATGAGATTTTTTGGATCAACAAGACAAATTCATTTGATCATATTCATTCTCCTCCATTCCCTTTTTCAAATCGTGAATTCTTTACCAACAAAGGTGATAGATAAAAGGTTACAAGATTTCTTAGAGCTATTATTATCTAATGCACATTTAATTGTTGAAATCACCAATAAAACAAATAGAAAGAAAAGTAAATGTAAAATCTAGTCCATAAGTACATTTGAGTAAAGTCAAAGTGGAATCTAGTCTAGAAGTCAATTTGAACAATAAAAAAATAAAATTCATTCCAAAAATGAATTTTAATGAAAGTAGAATTTTAAGTTCTTGAATTATTGTTGGTGGCAACACATATCATGTTGGTTAGCACCTCCACCAACAAACAAAGGAACATTCCAAGTGTAACAAATCACCCAATGGCAACTTTATACCAACTACCTACATTACAACAATGGATGAAGACTTAATGTGGTTTAAGTTTTTGGAATTCTTTAATTTGGTATTTCCTACACATCAATTGAAAGAACATGCATTCATTGCCTACCTTGAATTTACTCAATTTTTGTGATCTTGGGATTTATACATGAAAGAAAAGGGATTACCTACTTGAACATACCCCTAACTTTTTGGAGATTGGGTTTCGAGAGGGAATGGAAGTCATGATGAATGTCTAAGTGCCTTAGAAGCATTGTAGTGGAGTTATGCAAGATGAAGTTTAACAAATATGGTTATGAATATAGATGCGACTAATGTCAACTCAACTACTTTTATAATTACATTTAGGTTAGTCCTACATGTCATTTTAGTTGTAAGTGTGTGTAATCATATATGTAACTATTGTATTCACATATGTGACTACAATGTTGATATAATCAAATGAAGTCACAAATGTGACTATAATTTGTGACTATTACATGTTTGGATGGAAAAAAAAGGAAAGTGCACATTTTTCATTTAATATAATGAATGGATCCTTGGATGGATGAAATTTTAATTACTTATGCAATTAATCATAGTCATTTTGACAATTAAAGCCTAATAATTTTTCCATTTACAATATTTTGATGATTAAAACATATGTGGCATCTTTGGAATTATAATATTTTCTTGATAATCAACATGTGTCTAACTATTTATTGGTATTGTGTATTGTTTGTTGACATTAATGGTACAAATTATTATATTTTTATTAAATATATTTGAGTTATAATTTATTTATAAAGGTTACATATGATTATATTTAATTATATATTATACATGTAAGTTCAATTTTATTTGTCAAATTGCAACATATTATAAACATAATCAAGTATGATCATATATATTTTAATCAAATAGAGGTTTTAAATGACTAAGAAATATATAATTCATTTGATCATAAGACTTTTATAATAATTTTAGATAAAATTTATATATTATATTTGTAAAAATATAAACTCAAGATTCCATCCAAATTTATTTTTTTGAAATGTGATTGATATATTATCCATTTATTAAAATCATATGTGAATTAATTAGAATTATGATCTATTATAATCACATTATATAATTTTTTAATGAATTGAAGGATTAATATGTGGGAGATAAATTATTTATTTATCTATTATTAAATATTAATCCTAAAATATTTTTCATTTATAAATCATGTACGTGAACTTTTTTCCCAATGAATCATCATCAAAATGTAATTCAATTTAACAAAATTGAAAAATAATTTATTCAAATTAATGTACATTTTTGGAAGAAAAATATGTCATTGGAAATATTTTAAGAATAAATTGAATTTTTTTCCATTTGGACAAATATCAAAAAATATGAAATATTGAAATTGATGTTTGTGTAATGTTTAAAATCAAGTATGGTCTAACAAAATGCATTCTATTTTTTTCACATCAAGTGTGGTGGTTTGATGGCAAAGGAATTGATATCCATTCTTGGAATCCAAGGATCAAACTTCACATTAAGTGACATAGTTGTGGTCAACAATGGTATGTTGACCATGTGTTCCCTACATAACTAAGTTAGTTAACCTAGGTGCCTACCTAGGCCTGCCTAGGTACCTAGAATAGGTGGACTACCTAGCTACCTACATTAGGTTTTAGCCTAACCTAGGTAGTGACACATGTCAACAATTAATGAAATGAAAATTTGTGAAATTATCAAAAGTAGGAATTATTACATTGCATTATTTATATAAATATAAATAATTAACTTAATTTAATTGTTTTTAAAACATTGCCCAATATTTCATATAGTCACATATGTAGTTACATAGTCCTATAACTAGTCAATGGATGAAAAATCTCTACAATGGCAAGTGGTATGTGACTACATGTGGTGTGGTTACACATGCCACATGGAGTTTTTTGTGATTGTTTGTTTTTTGCCACTTGTCCAAGGCTACAAGGTTTGTAGTTGCATTTGTCTATTACAACGAAACTTTTGTCTTTTACAATTAAAATTGTAGTCATTTATTTCCAAATTTCTTTTAATGAAATATAACACCCCACTTTATCCTTTCATGTATGCACCAACCACACACACACATTTGATTAATAGGTCTACCCCTATTTTGGTAAATTCAAAATGGACAAACTAACAACTAAAAGATGCCATGGATATCATGGAAAGAGGGCAAACCTCTTTACGAAAGGCCAATAGGTTGTGGAACATCCCTTTAACATCACTTTCAAACCATTCAAATGGGAAAACAACAACACAAAAAATGGGACCAACTTGTGTGTTAATAAAAGCAAATGACCAAACAATTACAAAATGAGTTTTGGCCATGCAAAATGTGGGTTTAAACATCACATTAACATAGTTAAAATAAAGTGGCTAAGCTCACACAAAATAACCTTGTGATTTTTCAAGAAGGAATACATGGAAACAATTAGTGGTTTTGATTCCAAAGGCTATATTTTAAGTTGAACATTCAAATGGCCAAAGGACTCGAAGTTTGTAGAGCACAAGGGCTAACCAACCATCTTGTGCATCATTTTACAACAACATGTAAGGCCTATACACACAACACAACTTTATTCCAAGTCACATATAAAATTGTGATGAAACTAGCATCTAGGTTGGTTGGCAATCAAATGCAAGGGTATTGGCTAGGCATGCCTCACATGATATAGTAACATTTTGAAATCCAAGGAATGGTTCACCATCAATTGTGTAGTGAATGTGATTAAAGTGTTTTGTAGGTGCATTCTACATTTTCAACGGTGAACTTATGCAAGAGGACTACTTCAAAATGTGTAGGCCAAGTACTTGCATGGCAATGCAAAAGAAGGTATGGATGACAGCCTACCTCTTCTCCGAGTTTTTAGCTTTCTTTAAAAAATCAATCCCAAGTGGTACTTCCCAAACCACATGTTGATTCTAAATGGGCATGGTTTCCATGTGACATTAGAGGAAAAATAATATGCACAAGACTTTGGATTAGACATGGTGAATTTCCCTTCTCACACCTTGCATGTTCTTCAACCTCTAGATGTTTCTTGTTTCAAACCATTCAAGATCACATGTAGGAAGAAAAAAGATGAGGCCATGTTTAGAATAATTACCTTGAACCTAACAAAGTGATGTTGGTTAGTTGGGTGGACTATGCATTACAATAGGTTTTGTCCAAAAAAACCATTGTGGAAGGGTTCAAGGTCATAAGGATATGGCCACTAAACAACAAGGCTATGGACGAAAAGTTAGGCCTAAACAAGGTTATCATAGATGTTAAAAAAATATGGGATGAAATTACTCACTCTAAGGAAGATAATGAACACATTCATGAAGAAGAAAAAATGGATCATGAATCACAATGGGTTGTTAGGTGATGTAGTACCAATTGAGAATGAAAAAATGAAAGCACAAATCCACCTTCACCACCATAGCAATGGTATTATGTGGAAATGCCACTATGCCCCATTGATGCAAACACCTACATTGTCACAACCTTAACCTTGGGTTTGTAACCAAGGCAAAAGTTTGCAAAGGTGCCAACCGAAAGTGAAGCATGGGAGTCATATTTCATGTTTTCAGGGGTGTAGGAGATTATGAGGGAATAAACCCACACACTCCCAGGTGGGCTCCCACTTTGGGAGTTGGGGTCCCAATGGACTTCCGAATTTTCAAAAAGCAATTTCAGGGGTCAAAACTCATTAGATTGAAGAGTTCCTATACCACAGGAAAGATTTTAAAACTTAAATGTCTAAAATGGGCTCACATGACCCATTTGAGTACTTAAAACACAAGTTATGGCCAAAAGAAAAATTGGGAGTCAAAGTGCCAATTTGACTCTTACCCACTAAAATTCAGAAATTACCCTGATTTATTTGCATGCAGGTGGCGTGCCACATGTTTTTGAAAAGCTCTTTACGAGGGGTACAATTATGTTTTAAACCTCATTTCCATCAAAGGTTCGCAAAAAAAAAGTTATAAGCCTCCAAAATTGCAAGAGTCCCAATTTCATAAATTTTGAAACTCCCAACTTGGGGGTCCGAAAATAAAATGACATTTGAATGTACCCCCTATGACTAATCATAGATCATACTATAAGGGAGAAGGTGACGATTTCCCCCAAGTCCGGGTCATGATGAGTTTTGGGAATCCATGTATGCCTATGGCTTGTTCGTGCACCAAAAATGTTCCAACTACGTAATAACCAGCTTGTTTGGTTTATGCAAGTCTGTGTGAATAATTGACCCATTTACCACTCATCCTAATCTTCACCCCAAAGCTCCAGCATGCATTTATACCCCCAAAGTGTTACGAACTAGGAAGCATACCCCAACTCCTTCTTTTTCCACTATTTTCAACTTTGGACTCATAGTTAAGTTTATCAAGGAGTTTGGGGGTGCCTCATACACTAGACAATCCTTAAGTGGTGAATTTGGACTCCCCATACTCTAGAATATACATTCAACTAAAGGTATGTTAAAGAGAAGAAGCATTGGCATTTGGTGACGCACTCCCAACTCCTTGAAGGACTCAAATGTAAGTTCAAGTAGAAGATAGTGGAAGAGGGAAGAGTCGAAGCATGTTCCCTAGCTCACAACACTTTAAGGGGTAAAGGGGCGTGTTGGAGCTCCAGGATGGGACTAGGAAGAGTTGACAAACTTCACTCACTCACATAGGCCTGCACACAACCCACACAAAGTGGTTATTGCACAGCTGGAACACCTTTGGTGCTAGGACGAGCCATGGGCAACACGGACACACTAGACTCACCACGGCCCGAACTTGGTAGAAGCCACCACCTTCCCCTTATAGTATACTCTGTGGCTGGCCATAGAGCCTACATTCAAATGGTATTTCTCTCCCGGGACTCCCGAATGGGAGTCCCAAAATTGCGCCAAATGGGACTTCTACGACTTTGAAGCCCCATAATTTTATGAACAGACCTCAGATTGTAATGCGGTCTGAAGCAAAGTTGTAGCTCTCGTTGAGAGCTTTCCAACGGTATGCTACACGTTCCCTACAACAAAGTAAATCGGGTTGATTCCTGACTTTTTGTGGTTGAGAGTCAAATTAGCAATTTGACTCCCGACCCTTCTTTTGGCCATAACTTGTGCTTCAAATGTCCAAATGAGCAATGCGAGCCCATTTTAAACATCTAAATTCCAAGATCTTTCCAATGATATAAAGAACGCCACAAGCCATCAAGTTTTGACCCTTGAAATCACTCTCTGAAGTTTTGGAAGTCCTCTAAAACTCCATCTTCCAAAGTGGGAGTTGCCTTGGGAGTGTGAGGGTTCACTCCCTCATACTCCCTCACACTTTCTAACACTCCCGGGAGTATGTGATGCGACTCCCGGGCTTGTTCTTGGCCCACACCCTTGCAGCCTCTTTGCCTTGACTCCTGGGCTTCCTCTTAGCCCGCAACCTTCTAACCCGTTTGCCTTGGTCGCGAGCCCAAAGCTAGGGTTGCAACATTTGGAGACCTATTAAAATTATCACAATTGTTAGCAAAAAGACCAAAAGAAAAAAACATATAGTTGATTATAGCCAATCATAGGCGGTTACCTTAACTGAATACTTGAATGTCATGTAATAAAAGGCATTGGGGAAAGAGGCCATGGACCTAGGGAGGTCACACCTTGTATATTTTAGGAGGCATTTGAAGCAAAAGGATATTTTTTAATATGCTATGAAATAATGGCATATTTTTAACATATTACATGTATATTTTAATTATATTATCAAAATAGTTTCAAAATTATTTATCAAAACCATATTTACATTTCAACAAAAAAAATTTAAATTTTTTTTCAATAAATTACACCCTATATTTTTTTGCACGCCATTTGTAATAAAATAAAAGTGACCTCCCTAGGGTCATAAATAAAATTTTGGAACAATGAAAAAAGGAAGAAAGGTGGTGTAAATGAATGTAAAAAAATTTAATTGCAATTGTGCGAGCAGTTCAACACCACGGAACAACCAACAACAAATTAAGTTATTGGCATCATGGTCACCTCACACAAAAACATGTTTCAGGTTTTACGACTAACCTTTATAACTACATATTAATCAAAAAGGACATATGCGACTACTAAATTGTTAAACCCATGTTATTTCATCCATTTAGTCACAACGGACATTCAATTGTAAAGCCTAGTCGTTTTAACGACTAGGATTTTTAAAAAAAATTATAATAATGAAATTCCATGTCATCTTTAACCTTAGTATGATGTGTAATGACACATTCACAAGCTCCTTGATAGATTCAAATGTGAGTCTAAGGTGAAAACAATGAAAGGTAAGGAATTAGGGCATGCTTCTTGGCTCGCAACACTTTTGGGGTAGAGGGGCGTGCAAGAGCTTTGGGATGGGGATTAGGAATAATGATAAGCAAATCAATTACTCACATGAAACTGCACAAACCAAACAACAAGTTGGTTAGTGTGTGGTTGGAACATTTTTGATGCACGGACGAACCACGAGCAAACACGGACAAACAAGATTCACCACGGCTTAGATTTGAAGGAAGCCATCACCTTCCCCCTTATAATATTCTTTGTGCTTGGCCACAAGGCCAACACCCAAATGTCATTTTGTCCTTGAACTTCCAAGTTGGGAGTCTCAAAATTCTTGAAATTTGGATTCCCATGACTTTGGAGGCCCATAACTTTGTGTGTAAACCTCCAATTGAAATCAGGTCTGAAGCAAAGTTGTAACCCTTGTCGAAAGCTTTCCAACTCAATTTGACTCCCAGCCTTTCTTTTGATCATAACTTATGTTTTAAATGCCCAAATGGGTCATGCAAGCCCATTTTAGACATCTACGTTTCAAGAGCTTTCCAAAAATATAAAGATTTTTTTAATCCAATGAGTTTTGACCTCTACAATCACCCTAAAAAATTTGGGAATCCATCAAGAGTCCAACTCCTAAAGTGGGAGTTCATTTGGGAGTGTGGGGGTTCATTCCCTCACACTTTTTTACACTCCTAGGAACATGAAATGTGACTCTCGAGCTTCACTTTTGGCTCGTACCTTTGTTAGCCCTTGCCTTGATCGCGAGCCCAATGCTAAGGTTACGACATGTAAAATGCATGTCATCTCAACTAAGTCATTTTATTTGACTAAATGTTATGAAAAACACCTTGATGGATGAATGACATGTGTCAAAAATTTATAAGCATGTTAAGAATAATTACACATGACCAAAAATCAACCTAGTTTAGCCCATGTAACTAACATAACCAAAACTCAACCTAGCTTAATTTAATTAGGTTAGGCAACTTAGTTTAATTCACTTAACCAAAAATCAACCTAATTTAACCTAGCTAGGCTCATTACCTATCTTAGGCAACTTAAGCTACCTAATCTAGGCAAGGTGGCTTAAATTAAAAACAAACATTGGATTCTTAGCCCAAAAAACCTAGATTGAATTATTTAACCTAATCCAAATGGCTTAAGTATCATAGGTTGTAAGAATGAGGATTTGAACCCCTCGCCTTCACTTTGGGTTCAAGTCCTCATCCATTGCACTACCACATTTTTTGTACTAATTATATTTAACACAAAGTTATAAAGTTCAAAATTTTTAACCTTGAATTAACCTTGGCCACCTTAAGTTGACCTATGTCAAGCTACCTAAACCTATCAACCTAACCTAGATATAAACCTCCTTAGGTTGATTATATATGAACTAGTTTGGCAACCTATACTATTTATTAACCTAGACTAGGTTAACCTAGGCATTTTTAAGCTATAAAAATAACCTAAAATAATTATGTCACATTTAATCACATCATAGTTGCATCTAGTTGCACAAACTTGAGGTGGTTACAAACTTGATAAAATATTTTGTAACAAGGCTACCTATGTTGAATTGGCAAAAAAACCTAAAGCTAAAAACCTAGGCAAGCCTACCTAGGTTAACCTTTTTAATAGGGTAACATATTTTAGGTATATTTAAACAAATTAGATGTAACAAATTTTTTATGTTTAGTTAAGTAACTTACAAAATAGGTTTTTATTAAGTAACCTACTTACATAGGTTAATTTAATAGGTATGTTAACCTAAGTTAGTGTGTTAAATAATTAAAAAGTCAAAGAATTATGTGTCACCTTTTTCAAAATGACTATTAATATTATAGTCATAATTAGCAAATTAACAATAGATTATTTAATACACATACATATGCATGTGAATTCAAGACTTCAAAAACTTCGTGGCACACAAAAAATTATTGCATGCCATCACAAATATTGGTGCCATAAATTCAAGATACACAAAAATTTATGTCACAAAAAAGTATGGATTGTCATGAAAATTTGTGACACCTTGTTGCTAAACAACATGCCATGTCATCATCATATGGAAGACCAAGTCATTATTAATCACAAAGGATAACAATATTTTCAACTAGTTAATAAATGAAATTCATTCATCAAATCAATAACATGAATCATAATGTGAAGTTAGTGTCACAAGTCATGAGGTGTTACAATTATTAATCAACCTAGTCAACCTTATTACTATGTGGCATGCCACATTGGCATCACATGACCATAAGTTGTTATCATTCACCAAAAGTTACAAGAATCAATGGAATTTTGTTATTACTTAATTTTGGATGGTTAAAAATACATTAAAAATAAATTTTTGAAATTTTGATATTTGTGTAAAAACCATCAAGTCATGATATCAATTATAGTCACAAAACCATAATGCCACATGGCACCACAATGTCCTTTACAACTATGCAATCATTAACATGAACTTGTAGTTACAATTGTAGTAAAAAAAGACAAAAGTCATTTTATTAACCAGTTGTAAAACCCAAGATGTGTTGTTGTGTTATGTATGAGAGATTATGGCAAAAGGTTTCATAGATTGTCCAAACAAAAATTTGAACTAATGCACAAGATTTTCAAAATGAAACCCTTAGTAGTACGTTTAATTCCCAACAAGAGGAAGCAAGGTAAAAAATGGCAAGATATGCACAATAAAGAACAACAATGAAAATGCAAGCTACACAACATGTCCTAGCACATCTATAGGGCCTAGATTAAGAATTTCCAAACAAAGGAACAAGGTGGGGGGGATTTGAACTAATGTGAAGATCAAACAAACATAAAGACAATACTAGATGAACACAACATGAAGATTAAACAAACACTATCAAAAACATCAAGGTGAAAGGATGAATAGGTGGACAACTTGGATTATCACATTTATAATTTTTCTAGATTACATATAAACGTAAAATTTAAAGCCATATCAAAATTAACATTGTCAATTTTTTAATTATTCATGTTGTTATAGACTTTAATGGGAATCATCATAAAAATTTTGGATGAATTCTAATAAGATTATGGGCTCATAATGGACTTTTGAAATGACAAATTATGTTTGTCACATAGAAAAAATGAAAAATGTGGGCTCAAAAAAATGTCAAAGTAGTGTCAAAATAAAAATTAAAAAGTAAAACATCATCAAATGAAGAATTTATTAATGAAGTGCATTGAAACTTTCCTAATATATACATTTTTTTAATTCTTAAAAAAATTAAATGACGTGATTGTTATCAATTTTTATACTTGAGAATCCATTTCACATTAAAAAAATTAATTTTTTGCATGAATTTTTTGATCAATCACATGTTTAGGGATATTCATAGGTTGATTTATTAATATTTATGATTAAAAACATAGGCGATAATTATAAAATTTATGGTTTGATAATTGTTAGAGTTGTCAAAAAAATTACTAGTGTTAGATTATGGACTTTCAAACGCCACTTTTGAACCATCTAACCATGTTTTCACCCATTAACGTGAATATTGAAAATTTACATGAAAAACATCAACATGAAGATTTATCAGAGCATGATAAACATTAATGTGGATATCAAAACAATAGTGTAAGAACATCAATGGTAGATCAAAGAATATCAAGAGCACCAACATGGAAACTTGCATGAATGCCAACTCGAAGCTCACAACAAAACATGAAAAATTGTAGCTCAAGCATCAAAGATTGAAAGGTATGTAGATGTTGGTTGAATTTACAATTTTACCATGAGAATTAAAAACATTATAAGGAATTTGCAAATATATGACTAGATTTATGACTTATTTTTAGTTGTAATTATCACATGCGACTTACTACAATGCTTAGTCACCTTGTACAAGTTGCATAAAATTCTATTTGCAAAAGACAATATGTGGCACCAAGTTGCAATGGTAGACACATAAAGATGAGATTTACATGAACTTTTCATCCATCTAAACCAGCTTACGTGGTGTCATCATTTTGGGATTCAAGAATGTAGTCACCATTATTTATATATTTTAAATATTCATTATTTAAATAATAGAATAACATTATTATATGTATTTATATTATTGTTAATTTCATTAAATTCAACTTGTACCATGTTGACACGTGTCATTACATAGGCTATGCTTAAAAAATTAGTTTAGGTTGTTAAGTAGGCCACCTATTGTGGCTATTTTAAGTTCACTTAATAGGCACCTAGCCCATGTTGATTAGGTAAGTAAAGAATATTCAACCAACATTCTAATGTTGACCACAACCCATGTCATTTGTGAGGATTGATCTTTGAACCCCAAGGCTTGAAATCAACTCTTTTACCACCAAGCCACCCCACTTGTTGTGGCAAATAATTAATCTGCATTCTATTTAACATATTTCATTTAAAACATTACATAAAACATTATTTTTGAACTTTGATATTTTTATTATGATTTTGTTCAAATGACAAGATTAAAATTAAAATCTAAAAGTTTTTCCAATAATGTAAACATTTTATTTTCTTCAAAATATAAATTGATTTGAAAAAATATATATTTGAATTTTGTTTTTCAATACAATTTCAATGAACATTATATGAAAAAATTAATTCACTCACATGATTTATAAATGGATAATATAATAATAAATACATAAATAAATTTCATATCTTAAACCTTCATTTGATTCTAAAATTTATATTATACAATTTTGTTTTTGATACATCATAATATTACCAATAAAATTTAGTTAAAATGTGTGATATGTAATTCATTCACATATAATACTTATAAATGGATCATAAATAAGTTCTAATAGAAATATAATAAACATTCTTTTATTAATTATATTATTTCTGATAATAAAAATGTAAATAATCAATTTTAATTTTTAAATATTAATTAATGCCATATTATTATTTGATTTTATGGAACTATAAATTTTATTATGTTTACACATATACTACTTTATGTTTTACTTAGAATTATGATAAAAAAAATTATGTAAAAATAAATTATGTTTTTTCACATTTCAATTAACATCTATTTGATTTAAGAAATTATATTGTACAATTTTGCTTATAAAAGATCATAATTGTACCAACAAAATGTAATTTAAATGTTTGATATTAAATGGGTCATAAAGTATTCCTATTACTTAACATATTCAATAAATAAATTATATTGGCTACCTAATATAGTAATTAATTTTTAAAAATCACATCTATCAACATGATAAAATACTTATTATTTAACCCACATACATATGACCTACTTGTTATTTACTACCTCCTACCTATCCTACTTATTGCCTATTTAATAGATTAATTACATTGTGTACTTAATTAATTAATGACACTTACTATGTAAACCTTAACCTATTTAATAAATAAATTATATGGCCTAATTAATTAAATAACTAATACAAGAACATTATCACATATGAACATGATAAAATACCTATTAATTATCCCACATATATATTGTTTACTACTTATTACCTTACCATTTGCAACTTAGTAATTGATTAATTACGTAACCTACCTAATAAATTGACTAATTGAAAAACACTATGACATATCAACATGGTAAAATACCTACTATTTAGGCACATACATATTACCTACTATTTATTCCAATTTAAACCATTAATTGCCATGGGTCCTTTGAAATTTTCACACTACACATTTAATGGTCAATTCATTAAAAAAAGTTAAGGGGAAACAATTAGACCACTAAATCCAATAATTTCATTGGCCAACTTACTTTTTCCACATTTAATTACATGTGCATTTGTGACTAAGGTTTATAATTGCAAATCAAATTAAAAAGATGCCATGTGGTGTCCAATGGCTTTTGAACCACCTTCCAAATCACAAAAAAACTACATGTTCATTTATTTTGGGATGCCATTAAAATTGGATGATATAAATGTATTTTTCATTTTCATTTTCACCCAAATTGATATTAGTTGCAAGTATAAATTGCATATGCAACTACAAACCACTTTGTAATCATTCATGTGATTATTAGTTATTTTTACCAAATGCCACAAAGGACAAGAATATCTAAAGTGGCAAAAATGGTTGATTTGGACAAAAGTTGCAAACACATGGGTTGGAATGGGCATGACTCTTTGTAGTGAAAAGTTCCAAGAACAAAAAATGAATATGAATTTGAAGATTAAAAGGTGAACAAGAGGTTTGGAGTGGTTAGAACAATTTGATCAAAGGGGAACAAAAGCTTTAGTTTTGTGAAGATTAGGAGATGAACATGAATAGGTCTAGATTGGCCAACGAAGTTAGATTAGAACTTGAGCATTTAAGATCCAACTTCAAGACCAACTTCAAGATATGAGTAATAAGTCTAATGAAAATATTAGCACCATGAACAATAACACTAATTTGAAAACCAACAAATGAACAATAGTTTTAGTAAAAAGATCAAGGAAATAAAAAAAGGTCTAGGTTGATTATCATCATAACCATCAAAAGATTTATAATAGTTAAACCAAGAAATGAATAAGATTTCCAACAACAAGAAACTGAATGATGAACACGGCAAAAATGAAGCTTGAACAAGCAAGAGCACATGGGCCCTTATCATGATGAGTAAGTGGTCTAGGTCAAACACCATACCACCATCCAAAGCCCCATTACTTATATTAGTCCAAACATGAAAAAAACTTCCAAATCAAGATCAAAAGATGAGCATGGCAACATCAAAGTTCAAACTTGGGAAAATGCAAGGCCAAGAATAAAGAACAAAGAGCTCCAAGTAGAGTACCAAGAGATGAAGAAGAGGTCTAGGTCAAACTCCATAAAACCATCAAAAGCTCCAACAATAGTCAGAGAGCTTCGACAACAAGACCAAAAAAATGAGCATGGCGACATCAAAATTCAAAGCTAGGAGATTATTGCAGGGCCAAAAATAGTGAGCAAGAGGTCTAGGTAGAATACCATGAGATGAGGAAGAGGTCTAGGTTGAACACTATAAAACCATCAAAAGCTTTAGCAATAGTTAGTTAACTTTGATGGTAAGACTAGAAGATGAGCATGGCAACAACAAAATTCAAAATGGGAGAATGCAAGGCCAAGAATAATGAGAAGACGTCTAGTTAGAGGACCATGAAATGATGAAAATATATAGGTTGAACTCCATAAAATTGTCAAAAGCTTCATCACCCAAGTTAGACCACAACAACATCAAAAGTTGTCACCAAGCTCCCCATTGGGACTTACTAGCTCACGTGTGAAGAAAACCATTAAGAAGGTGAGTAAAAGCTCTAGCTGTTGGTAGCAAGTTGCATGAGAAGAAGAGTTGGTTCAAGAAGATGAGCAAGATCTCCAAAGCTTTCCAATGCTTGAACATGACAAGGAATGCACAAAGTTGAGTAGGAGATCAATGACTATGGCGATGGTGCTCAAGCCATTGAAATTGCTTCAAACTGAAATGTGACAACAGAGAAGCTCCCCTAATGTGGCACCTTCAAAATTGTTATATACAAAGTATGAATTAGATCATAATCATTAATTCATACAAATCTTGATTTGAACAAAAAACTTGAGTACTCAGAAAAAGTCCAGTTCTGGTTGTGTACTAAAAAAAAGCCCAATTTGGGGTACGAAGAAGAAGAAGCCCGGTTTTGGTTTTGTACTCAGAAAAGCCCAATTTTGGGTACGAAGAAGAAGAAGCCGTCCGAAGTCTTTGCGTTGCGTCTTTCTCTTGGGGTGAAGAACTATCTCGATTCCGACAATATGATTCAAGGAAGAAGAAGTTCTTGCCACCAGAATGGAGACTTGCTCAACAACTTTGATCAGCAGAACCTGTGGCATCGGAAGAATTGTAGAAACTGCAGCAGCTATAATCGATCTGCAGGACATCAACGTGATAGAACCACCACCACGTCCCACTTGGATGGCCAGTGGCCGAAGAGATGATGGAGAAGCTGTTTGCAGCAGTAGAAGAGAATGGTCTTGCAGCTCCTCCTCCAGTGTGTCTCATCTGCCACCTTTTCCTTGGTTGGTCACAGGCAAAGGAAGTCCCAGCCCTAAACACTAAGCCGTCTCTGATCCCTCCCCCAGCCCACAAACCCACCATCAGCTCCTCGACCTTAGGCATGATTCTAAACCCTAAGATATCAAAATTCCTATGAGGAAAAGAGAGAAGAAATCTTCAGAGTCTGCTGTCCGTGAGAGCTGCAGCAGAAAAGAGCTTGAACAATGCGATGATGGGCTGCATTGGATGTAGAACAGATAGTAGCGGACAAGTTCAAGATTCCGTGATGGATTTGGTTCCCATCTCCAGCGACGAGCTTGCTCTGCACACTCGTGGACAGCCGGGGCGTGTAAAGCAAGGGCGATTGCCTCGTGCTGCAAACGACAATGACGAGCTTGTCACCGTTATTCCTGGTATTCCGACCACGCGGATAGCTGATCTGCCTTCTTCTGTACAAGATCCTACTTTCTATGATTATGAACCCTACTTGAAGAGCAGCGTGATGACGCTGAAAGCCGCGGGCGTTCTCATCAACACCTTCTACGATCCGGAGCCTCGAAACATGATGTGTTGCAAACGACGCTGTATGGAGGAAGCGACAGTAATGGGCAGGTAATGAGATTCTTCAAGCTTGCTGCAATTGCACAGATCTCAGTTCCTTCCGATAGGAAACATCTGAGCTTGGTCTTTGGTTTTGTTTTCTTCTGTAGGGTCATCTTCTAAGGATTCTGCCAGTGGGTCCAATGTTGCCACCTGCATATTTCACCCCAGCAGCTTCCAATCTTTGGAGCTGCAAGGGAGGTCCAGCAGCTACTACTGCGCAGAAGACAAGCTCCAGGACCACCCAACAACAGATCTAGAGCCATGCTTACAGTGGCTATGGAAGCAGCTTCCAGCTTAGCCCATGCTTGCTTGGCCCCTCCAAGCTGAGCAACACATGAACTGCAGGTACAAGACCGTCTGAGCACAGTCTACTCCAAACTCTCAAAACAACTTCCTCAACTTCCTCGTCATCATCACTTCCTGCCTGCAACAACCCTCAATAGAATTTCAGTCTCCATCCTTTCAATCACCAACGATTCGAGCTTGCTCAGAAACAGTTCTACTTGGAGTGAGTTCGCTGGCTGCTGCTGCAGGCATTTGTTGTTCATACCAGTGTTGGGTGGGTACCCGGTTTGGCAGGTTATTAGAACTGTGAGTTCCAGTTCCAATTAGTAAAACCTGAACTGGAACCTGATGTGATGCTTGGAACTGGGTTTGGAATTGGAACCAGGTTCTCTGTTTTTTTCAATGAATCAGAACCGAAAGAGGAATCAGGATCTCAGTTTTTTAAGAACTGGCACCGGATTGGGGAGTTTTGGAAAAAAATAGTGTTTGAAAGAAAGGACTAGAACCAGGAGCTAACTGGAGATTAACCAGCAGTTACCTTCAGGTTATATAGAATGGGACTGGAACCAAGTTCAATCTTTAGAACCAAAACTAGAACTGGAGTAAAGGTGGGGGTTTATGGGGGGGGGCAGGGTTTTGAAGAACTTGGATCCAGTTCCAGTTCCTTAAAAACCAAGATCCTAATTCCAGTTTGGTTCCTATTCTTTGAAAAAACAGAGAACCTGGTTCCAGTTCCAAAATCAGACCCACATCCGATTCTGTTTTTACTAATCAGAACTGGAACCAAAACCAACGTTTCTTCATAAGAGTCAAGAACTGCCCAACACTGGTTCAAACAAGACAGAGACCAAGGCCAAGGTTTGCAGGGCTGTGAAGTCTCTCATGACTGAAGGTCCAGGGAGAGCTGCAAGAGACAATGTCCAAAAGCTCAGAGACCTGGCCTTCAATGCTGTGGTGGCAGACAGGGGATCAGTGCAAACAAATTGCCAAACATTTATTCAAGAGCTTCTTGAAAATACAGAAACCCACCACCCAGATACAAAATAAAACACCACCCACATCTCCAACTCCATCTCATCTCCAAACAAGCAGGAGTTGTACAATCATGCTGTCACACTTGACATTTCAACTTTGGACAAAGCTTATGGGATAAAGTGTGGTGGTATTGGGTGAATGCTGCATGCAGCACCACCAGGCATAAACTTGAAGATGGCAATTATCGCAGCTTCTTCAAACAACCTCTAGAACATGAGATTATTTTACCTCTATTACCCACCACTTGAGGTCACTGTCCAGCAACAAAGTACAGGTACTAGAAATCCAAGCATGGAGTAAAGGTACTAGGAATTTATTTCAAGATAGAGTAGTATGGGAGTACTAGTATGCGAGAAAGAAAAGTTTGAGTATATTGAACATGTGTATGTTCTGAAAGAAAACTCAGAAATGGGACTTTGGTGAGCTAAAACAGTATGGGTGCACAGAAAACTAGGCTCTAGATCGAGTCTAAGGTGCTTCGTCCTCCTTCTCAAACCCATTCAAGCAAAGATTTAATTTGATAAGTTGGAACAAAAATCTTGTCTTGCAACAGAATGTTACAAATGCATACACCAAATCATCAACAATAGATTTCTGACTCAGACACTAAATAATTTGCCCTTGTAGGAGGTCAATTGATTTCACCACATACACTAAATTATTTGGCACCCTTGTACAGGTTAATTGATTTAGTTGCCTCATACACTAAATCATTTAGCACCCTTGTAGAGGTCATTCAATTTTAATACACTAAATCACTTGGCAACCTTGTAGAGGTCAAGCAATTTCACCTCTTAGAGGAAATGAAGTTGAATCTGCTGCACTTGTGTTCACCAGCTAATGCATGTCACAATGTAACCGGACTTGTTCTTGTAGCCATGTGTTGCAACTCTAGAGTATTGGCTCCATATGCTTGCCACCATCGACAACTCAGAAAGTTTTGCTTGGTTGCAGGTTTTAATCTGCAAGGTCATAAAATAGTCTTTCATTATTCATGTAAGTAATTGATTGTTTTTCAACTTTGACATGATTTGCCACATCTAAGAAAAATATATTTCTCATAATTTGAGAAGCTTTCACAACCTAATTGCCTTCCCATTTTGAATCAAGCATAAACTTTGCAAACCTTGCAAAGAATAGGATTGTGCATAAATTGACGTCAGTCTTGAATGATTTCTTCTCTATTTTATATGGACAGTGGAGATTTATCTCTTACATATTTGTGTGCATATGGATTTCTATACAAAAGATATGTGTGCAAGGAACCAAATCCAAGGTCTTTGTACTTGAGTATTCCTTTGCATAGGGCTTGTATAGACTTTGTGAAGTAAGTGTTGTGAGCATGTTTTGGAAGGAAGGAGAGTGTCACATTGAAATGTATTCATATGTAATTCAAATAAAATCAAACAACAAACTTATCTACTTCATGCTTACAAAACTTTGCAACTTGTTCAACATATGATAAAACAAATTACACAAAATCAGCTCTAACCTTTTACCAGGCATCTTATTCCTATGGTCTTCCTCTAGTAGCTTTCATTTATTTTAAGACTTTTCTCTGAACTCTAGAATCTGATCTAAAGCATCTTTTGGAACACTGGTGCAAGGCTCTATATTTGCTAGCCCCAAAATAGTAGTATATAACTCTTGCAAGAGAAGTAACTGCTTTCAACTGCTTTTCACAATAACTACTACTTAAACTCCAAAACCCAGCATGCTCAACTGGTAATTACTCAGTCCAATGCAAGATTAGAGGCCACTTTGCAACTTTCTTGTATGAATTACCACCACTACAAAACAATAAAATTTAGTTTATTAAGTTTGACATGGTTCTTCCTTGAATAATGAAGGTTGAACTTTGGCTAATTTGTAGCCTGTAGCTCCTACCTTGGCCTAATGCTCCTACACACTCTCCTTGAAGGTTTTGAACTAATAGAGAGTGATCTCTTAAGAAAGAAGCAAGAGGGGCAGCAAGTGGAAACATGATCTATAAAGGAGAAATTATGGTAGATTCTTAGCTTGTAGCTGCTGAATGCTCCTACACTTTCCACTTGAATTTGGTGCACACTCATGCATAATTGTGTCACAAGAAGCAGGAAAAACTAGCTGCAAACACACAAGCAAAGAAAAGTTCAGAGCACAAAATCTCATAACTTACAAATGTGGGGAAAGAACAATCACCTTCTTGTGTTTTAGAGTTTCTGGAAACTTGATGAGAACAGCAGGGAACTTCATGGGAATCTGTAATCGAAACGTGTGAAAAAATTCATTTTAGAACATACTATTTACAATAAAAATGTAAGCTTCTTAGGACAATCAAATTATGACTTATGGCTCCATACATGTAAAACAAAATGCAATCTTTTTGTATTTATTCTATTCCATGTTTGAGAGCATAGGTTGAGGTTTTGAAGCTTGCTTGAAGACTTTGGTTTCTTTTTATCCTTTGGTTTTTAAACATGCCACCACTCAAGAATGGAAATGGCCTTCAAGGTTGTAATCCCTTCTTGATTGATCCATATCCCTCTTGTTAGGCTTTCTTGTAATTTTTTAAGGTGACTTAGGTTACAATAGGCCCTAATCCCTACATTAGACTCATGATTAGGTATTGAAAAGTAATTGCCTATTCCAAAATATTCACAAGAAAGTCAATCCTTTGATCAAATTTCTTTATTGCAAAAAGTAGAAAGTATTGAGTTTTACTTGGTAGTACTACTATACTAATTTGACCTTGGATAACTTGCATCAACCCCATTATCATATGATGGGCACATTTGTGCAATGAGTTTAAAACTTGCCACTTGTAATAGGATTTCATTTTTCTTCTAACACAACCCACATTCCTCCTTGTTTGAAATGGCATCACACAATTTGTATGCTCCTCATTACAAGATCCTTTAGTGTATGAAGTACATAATAAGGCCACCTCTTTCTACTCAACAACAAGAGAAGAGAAGTGAACTTGATGATTTTGGTGAAAAAATGGGTTTAGTGGAATGCAAAATTGGACACAATGGAAAAATCCCAGTCAGGTTGGTGGGAAGAAAATTTGGTTGGATATGGCAATGGACACAAGGAAGAATCCCCTCTCATAGCAAAATATTGACCTTGTTTCTTATTTGTACTTTTCACTTCAATACTTTCATCAAAAAAGAGTTTGAAAACACTTTCTCTTTGACACCTTGGTTAAAACCCTAGATGGGTAGTAAGCTTTGGAACTATTGTAGGTGGGTAGTAAGCTTTGAAACTATTGTAGGTGGATAGTCAGTTAGGTGTTGCATGCCTAATAACTTTTTTCAAAAACAAAGGCACTTTTGATTGAATTTTTAAAAATTAGATACAACAATTGTATAATTTTTTAACCTCAATTTACATTAGGCACATCTTGCAAAAGGATTTTGTTGTGGAAGATATCCTAAACATCTATTTTGATTTGAGTGTAGCTATAGCATAGCATGAAAAAATTTGTGGCAAATATGCATGTTGAAGATAGGGCCGGCCTAACCTCTATGACAATTCAAAGTCAAAAGGAGAACTTGATGGAGATGAGATACATTAAAATGATGCAATTTGAACCTATGCAAGTTGTTTGGACATGTTGTTTCATTTCTTTGTCGTTTACACATGCAAGACTATGTGGGCATTAAAAAGAGGTACGTCTTTCTTTCTAATATGAAATGAGGCATTTGATGCTTATTTCTCTATTTATTGAAGCTTGAGTGTTTTAATTTCCAAGACAATTTTTTAAACCATTTTTCAACTCTTTTTGAAGAATGTTTTGAAAATTAAGCACTCTTTGAAAATGATCTCCAAAGATTGGGCAATGTCATGAAAAAAAACATTAAACACTTCATTTTCGAATTAATTTATGCCTAACCTACTATCCACTTACGGTATATCTTATATAAACAGTAGTTGTCTGGAGTCCAAACTCTTGTGTGGTAAGTAAGCCTTCATTTTTGGGTTTGAGACCCCCTTTTTCACCCCATAAAAAGGCCTAGGATATTGGGCACGCTTATGGTTCAAAGATCTGAAAGGAAAAAATCACATTTCTTTGGAAGGCCAAGTTCACTTATAGTTTGGAAATTGAAGGGATTTGGAAGAGGGATTGCGGGATGGTGAAGGACAAACAAAAAGATTCAATAAATGGTACTAGGTTGGGTGGATGGGGTCAAAGTGTTTTGGGGAGTGGGGGAGAGGTAAAAAAAGTCCAAGCATAATTGTACTCAAAGTGTAGTTCTTAGGACTTTTGTTGTTGTTATTGTTGCTCCTCCTCAAAGAGTCAACAAGCTGAAATGTTGAAATCTCCAATTGGAAGTGAAAATTTTTGTGGGCTTTGGTTTTCTGACATTTTGTTGTTGCCTTTTGGTTTTTTCCAATTAGTGTAGGTACTATGTGCCAACACTCTGCATAGGGATCACAGCACCACCACCCCCCATGTGTTTTCTTCTTCTTCACTAAATGGGGATCAGATCTCTGGCAATTTGAACACATCAATCTGCCGTAACACAAGTTCAAGGTAAGAGTAGTAAATGTCAGCGGAGATCATGGGTGCTTACACAATCATACAAGATTGTAGATTGTGTTTTGTCACACAGGGGACCAAGATTTGAGAGATGGATGGGGGTCCCTGTGATGATGTTGCCCACCCACACAAGTTCCGTTTTGCTGGTCATTAAGATCACCAACATGCTCTCCTCTGCACTAGTTAGTTACCTCCTCTCCTAACATCTTTCAAGCCTGACTTCTTTTAGTTTACACTTGTTTTGCTCTTGCCATTTGGAAGTTGTAAAGGAAGGGAATTTCATGCACTCGGGATTTCACTTGCCTGCCAACAACAATCATATGTTGTTGACTCTAATGCAGATGTCATACAACTCACCTAATCCTGCATACAAAAATGAACTCTAAGTACTTGTTACCTCCTGGAGTGCCCAAACAAGGTCACCACTGCATGTGAAGTATGTCATTATCTGGGCAGCCCAAAAAACAGAGAATATGTTTGTATTTCGAAAACAAAACATACAAAAATCGTAATGGAATAGGACAATTTTTTTTGCTTCAGAAATGATATTTTACGAACCTTACATAATAATGATGCACACAGGCACCATGATGTGCCTCCATGAAATTTTGGGCTATTGCTTTTATTGCAGTTTCATTAGGTACTCAATTACGATTAGGGTCATCACAGTTCTAGGTAAGGTCTAGGTTAGGTTTAGGCTAAGTCTAGGCCAGGTCTCGCTAAGGACCGGTTTTTTACCAGTTATGTACACTGGCCTGAAGAATGCAAAAGAAAAGCACTCTCATATTGCTGGTGAGCAAACTCTGTGACCTTGAGTGCCAAGACTAGGTTCATAGCATGCTATAGCCTGTAGTCATGTGAAAGGTGATGAATATTGTACATAGTCAAGGTTGCTACCTATCTCGATAGCCATTTTTAGCTACGGACTTACAAGGTTAAGAAGAACAATGAGGCTTCAGGTTAGTCAGGCTATGGATTGAAGCTTCTGTGCTTCTGAGAGCTGTAAAGAACAGGCAATTTCTTTCCTTTGTATTTGGAGCTTCCTTGTCAGGCAGAATATTTGCCAGGCATCATCATACATGGTGGAAGAATTCTTTCCATGTGTAAGGTTTGAGTTCTGATTTTTTTCATTGCCAGGTTTTCTCAGCAATCTGTTCAGATGAATGAAAAAAATTGCCCATTCATTACACTGGATAATGGCAGCCCTCTTGGCTCTTTCATGTTTTTCAGTACCCCGGTTCAGGCTACTGCACTCAAAACATGGAAGAGCCTCTAAGACCACCATTATCCTATACGAGAAAAATAGATGCCATGTCAGCAAATTTTCTCAAAACCAGGTGGATTATGGAGGAACACCCGCTAGACATTTTGAATGTTAGAGGTGTTTAGGTACTACCCATTTGGCACTTGTCAATGGAAATTTGAACTGGTATTAGTTGTTTAAGTCTTGTGATTGTTTTGTTTTCTGTTTTGGAACTTGTCCCTTACATGTGTAATTTTTGTACAGAGTTTGGGGAGGAATTTGGAGACCTTTTCTGTCACGCACAAATGTAAATCTACAGTTGTCCAGAACAGTTATGATCTGCGGGTCGGTGGGGTCTAGCTGCACTGGCCCTAGCTAGCTACATTGGCCCCTTTGATTTCAAGTGTGGTGGTGGTGGTGGTGGTGGTGGTGGTGGTTCATGACAGAAGTATCAGTTGGTTTCTAAGAGACATACAATCCTTGGTGCAAGTGTGAGAGGAAAGTGAAGAGATTGTAGGTTTTTTTTTAAACCTGTGCACATTTTTGTGTGTACTGCAAGCTTTGCCAGTGCAAGGATTTTGCTCCAGATGGATGATCATCTGGTTGATCTTTGTGGCTGCCTCCCTTGAAAACTGGGATCGGTAGTACTACTTTGTGTCTGCACTGGCCACTTCACCAGCAACAACAGTCAAAGTTTGGACATTTGTTCAGGATCCTGCTGGCTGAGAGCTGCAAAAAAGCAAATGTCCAAAGCCACCAGCAGGAGGATCTAGAGCTCCAAACAGACACACACCTTCTGGACCACAAGTTTTATAATTTGGTTCCAAAAAACTTGGCATTTTGTGTGAGAGCAGCAGCAAGCAGCAGTCCCTTTGTCCTGGTATTCTGGCATTGTGTACATGAGTAGAATAAAAATTACTCTGGAATTTGTGCTCTTGCCCAGCAAAATATGTGTTCCTCAAGGACAAGCAATCTCTCCCAAAATAGTGGAGTCTTGATTCTGTTCAGAGAGGGAAGAACCTGAAGATGTAAAATAGCACCCTCTCTGTATTTATACAGACTAGGGTTACAGGATTAGAGCAACTCCACCAGTGCTCACTATGTGACCCTGCAAATTAAAATTGGATGAAGAAATGTCAAAACATGTCTCTTTAGCTGAGCCAAATAGTTTTGGCCTAGCTTCTTTGCACAGCTTCCTTCCTGCAAGTTAAAATTGGATGAAGAAAAGTCAAAACATGTCTCTTTGGCTGAGCCAAATAGTTTTGGCCTAGCTACTTCTTTGCACAGTTTCCTGCAAATTAAAATTGGATGAAGGAAAGTCAAAACTTGTCTCTTTGGCTGAGCCAAATCGTTTTGGCCTAGCTACTTCTTTGCACAGTTTCCTGCAAATTAAAATTGGATGAAGGAAAGTCAAAACATGCCTCCTTTGGCTGAGCCAAATAGTTTTGGCCTAGCTACTTCTTTGCACAGTTCCCTGCAAATTAAAATTGGATGAAGAAAAGTCAAAACATGCCTCCTTTGGCTGAGCAAAATAGTTTAGGCCCAGCTTCTTTTTTGCAAAGTTTGTGGAGGCTGGTGAAAGGCTCAGTTGAGCTTAACACTTGCTGTTGATTGGCTAGATAGTTTGATTGGTCCACATGGGTTTTAGTAGTCTCCCACCTACTTGCAATCCCACTTTTAATTTTTGGAGGGGCAAGGGGCAGAAGGGAAAAAAGTAAATAACTAAATTTGGATGTGAGAAATATTTTTGCAGGGTCCACAAACTTGAGCACTGCCCAAGATGCCCTATGTGAAAAAAGTATACACAAAATATATAGAGGTCTCTGGAATAGGCTTGCCATCTAGGGATGAAAAAAAGCCTATTTGACCAATCAGATTGTTAGAATGGGAGCCTTGAATTGTTTTGAAAAGCTAACTGCAGTAAATTGGCAATTAAATGTTATAATAACATCCTAAGCTTGCATCCTAGGCTTGTCCATCCATAGGTGCAAAGAAAAAAATTTGTGGCCGATGAGATTGTTCAATTTGGTGCCTTCAATCGTTTTTAAGATTTGCCTTAGTCGACGAGTATTTACATGTTGCATGCAAAGGAAATGCAAATTGTAGGGAGCGTTTAACAAGAATTTTTGAAACATTTTACACGGAGATTTCTGATTTTACTCAGAGTGCTCCTCATAATATGATAATAATATGAGGTTCTTTGACATTTTGCCAAGCAAAGTCCCATTCTTTAGAAATGAGGCAAAGACTGAGATTTCTTCTTGTATTTACTCCCTTACCCAACCCAAACTATTGCTTGATTTTTATTTTATTTTTTATTTTTTTAATTTTTTGGGGCTTGTCTTGGAGTAGTTCTCAAGTCTTTTTGGTCCAGAATTATTTTAGCATTTTATTTTTATTATTTTTTTTGAATTAGCATATCCAATTCTGATGGTGTAATCTGTGAAGCTCTGTTATGAACTGTGTGTGTCCTTTGACAGTCAGGAACAAAAAAGGCAGTGTTCAGTGCAGGGAGAAAGATTTGCTGTAGAGGTTTAAATGATCCTACTGGGGTTAGGAATTCATTCCATATGGTCTTTTTACTTATGTTGGTATTATAAAGACATTAAGAGCACTAGTGTTGTTGTTAAGATAAGAAGCAGTGTTTCGCCAAAAAAAGGAGAAATTATAAAAATTATAAAACCAAAATTAAAAGTGAATTTTGGAGGCTTTGAATCCCCAAAAGTGAGGGAAAAAATAAGTAAAAATCCAACAGATTTCTATAATTTGTTTTCAGTTTGTAGCTAAAAATATATAAGGATGATTAAAGTTCTGTACTTCACATATGGTTTTAAAAGCCAGATCTGGCTAAACCTTCCTACTAATGATTGCCACTTTGACTAACAACAAAAAAAATCCTAATAAAAACACTGATGATGAGAGAAGCAACAAATTGTTCTTCCATTGCCTGTTGCACTGTCTGCTTTTGGTATCTAGAAAATTGGGTCCTTGTGCAGACTTGTGTCCTTTCAGTATTATTGCTTGTGCAGACAAGGATGTATGTTTTGTTTAATAACCCAAAGTCATAATAAACATGCTTACTTAATAAGCAGTCTGTGCCTAATGTATAACTGGATTTTATGTGCACTACATCTACTTTTCTTTCATCATGAAAGTCATGGCAGATTTTCAGAAGCAAGTGTTAAAAAAGTGGTAATAAAAATTCATGTACCTCCTCACTAGTCTGCACTTGCCACCCAAGGTTTGTGTTCAAACTTCAGTGCTTGCCAAAAACCCAATCTTTCAATGTCTGTTTCTTCAAGAGTATATGCATTTCCAAGTTGGGAAGGGGAACCCTAAAAACTCAACATTTTGTCTTCATGATTGAAACCCATTTACTCGACTGTAAGTAGACTTTCAACTAAGCAAAAAGACCTTCAAGAACCAAATGGCAGAAGCTGAGAAACATGTGATTGATTATACAGTAACTGACAAAAAGCTTTTGAAATTAGAAAAACAAGTTACACAATATACTGGATAAAATGTTTCCATAGAATCTGGATCCCAGAAAAAGAAAAAGAAAGTTTACATATAAGACTTTGATCAATTGATCAATATAACAACATCAATCAATCAACATATTAGATAAAATTCCACAAGGTGTTAATCAGAAAATATATAAGTATGTAAATATATATGGATTTTTATATATGTGCATTACATTCTCAATCATACACCAAACCTGTGACCTATCCCCCCCCCCTTGAGGCAGCCTGAGTTATAATAACATGCCAGAGTTGAAGAGATTTTTCCCTACTACAGCACTCCCCAATACTCTTAATTCCAAGAGAAACCGCAACAAAAAGCATGGTGATGTACTGATCATGATGATGATATTGGGCTGACAAATTCCTTTCTGGAGTGCAATGCTTAATAAGAGCAAGAAAGAGAGAAGAAGAAGAAGATTATGATGATGATGATGATGATGATAATGATGATTCAGTTGCAGGTTTTGTGCTTTGCTTCTTTGCACTAGTTGTCCTTGGTAAGATACTCAATGAACTCATGTGCTTCAGGATGCAAAGCCAAGAGCTCAGATCGAGTTGCCAGATCGCAATCCTCAACTTGGAAAGCAGGAGCACAAGTGCAACCAATCAAGGAGTAATGATATTCAGGATCTCTTGGAGCTGCTTTCACCAGAGGATTGCTGCCATCTTCAGGGAATTGTGCAATGTCCTTCGTGGGATATGCTCCAAACCAAACCATGGGCTTTGTTTTGTATTGCGGGGTTTGGCCAGCTGCAATGTCCATTCCCAACACAATGTGCTTCATGTTGCCCTCCTCATCAAGTTCAAAAACCTGCCAAGAAAAAAGAAAAAAAAATTCACCCACCCTCCGCCCCACATCCATCATCCCATGAGAGCAGCCTTCTTCAAAACAACAGCAACCCTATCAATTTCTTCAGCACAATGCTTGCTGCAGAAGAAATTCCAGGAAAACAAAATGGAAGCTTCACAAAATCATGAGATCGTGTATGGCATGCAGTTTGCAAAGCTCTCAGAATGACATGCACAGTTTGAGAAGCTCTCTCTCAATCTTGGATATTACCAAAGAATTGTGCAGCAAAAGGGCACTGCAGTTTGTGAAGCTCTCTCTCATTCTTGGATATTAACAAAGAATTGTGCAGCAAAAGGGCATTGCAGTTTGTGAAGCTCTCAAAGCTTGGATGATGCTACCAAAGAGTTGCACAGCAACAAAAGGGCATTGCAGTTGTGAAGCTCTCTCTCTCTCTTTCTCAAGCTTGGATATTGCAAAAGAGTTTTGCAATTCTTACTGTCAATGGATCACCAGCATAGAAGTGCCACAATTCTGTGCAAGGAATCCGATGAATGCAGGAGACAGTGCCCGCTGGCATGAGGAAGTAGATGGCAGAGCTCACAGGTCGTTCTACCTTGTCTGCAAGCAAAATGCACACCCAATGTGGCAAGACCATCAGCAAATCAATCACAACAATATTGCAAACTGTAGACCTTCTATTGATCAGCAAGATGATGCATTGCACTGATGAAAACACATCACAACAAACACAATTGCTTGAAAAAAACAACGCAAAGATTAACGAAAAAAACTTGCAGAAATCAATCAATCAGTCAACATTGGTTGACCCAAGCTAATCAGCTCCAAGATCATTCATACCCAATACAGAGAAAGAGTCTACGGACAAGAACAAGAAGAAAGCTCAGAAAAGGAGTGCGAAAAAACCGCACAACGAGGGGGCAAGGAATCGGCGGACAAGCTGATATCAGGATCACGGAAACTTTCTTTGTAGAACCCTCCTCCAGGATGAGGCACCAAGTTTAGAAGCTTGCACATCTCTGTTGCTGTTGTTGTTGTTGTTGTTGTTGTTGTTGTCACACCTGCCATCTCCGATCTTTTCCTGTGCTCTGTGTGTGTGTCTGTTTCTCTGTCTCTCTACCTCTCTGTGTCTGTGTCTGTCTCTTTGGAAACAAAACTGTACAAACAACAAAATGCAGCAGCAGCAGGCAAACTGAAAAGCTCTGAAAGTCTCTAGAGTAGCAGCAGACTGAGCAAGCTCTTTCTCACTACTACTCCGTTTGCTCCCGAGTCTGGACTGGAGTTTGGACTGTGTGGTGAGTGCGAGGATTAAGTAGAACTGGTGGGGCTGTTGGCGTGATCTTCTGCTCCAGTATTATTCGGGTTGTCAGCAAGTACGCTTTTGTTTTGTTTTGTTTTGTTTTGTTTTTTTTTCCTTGGGGTTGGTTGTCTTTACATGTCGTCGTCCTTGGCAAGATTGTGTGAAGCCATCCCAGCTGTGTGTCTGTCTGACACACACTTGGGGGCTCACTTGCGGTAAGTACTACAACAACAACAATTATCCCAACTTTGACTAATTTCCTCAACGGGGTTGGTGGAGTGGGTGGTTGTGTGGCGGGCGGATTTTGGGTCTTGTTGCGGATTTGGGTAGTACTCTTCTTCTTCCTCCTCCTCCTCCGCTGCAGTAATCCGTAGCCAAGAAGAACAAGAAGAAGAAGATCTCGAGGAGGACAACTTCTCCTATTGTTATTTTTTGCACATGGACCCACGATTTCTTTCTTGCCGAGAGAAAGGTGGAAAAGAGATTGATGCTTATCTCTTGTCTTGAAGCCAGACAGAAGGATTTTCTCTTCTTCAAATCGTTGTTTTTTTGTTTTTTTTTTTTGTTTTTTTTTTTTTTTTTTGGTTGAATGATTTAATTATTTTAGACAAATTTTTTTTTTTTGTAAACAAAAAAAACAAATACAAAATAAGTAAATTTTTTTTTTTTTTTTTTCTTCCAGAAC
>Ga0116227_10003115_pt1 | contig 37150 bp, 23 predicted proteins | sample S1TSphgellanicum_FD_89693 | JGI IMG/M metagenome (GOLD analysis project Ga0116227, IMG submission 89693) | Host-associated microbial communities from peat moss isolated from Minnesota, USA - S1T2_Fb - Sphagnum magellanicum MG | ecosystem: Host-associated > Plants > Peat moss > Unclassified...
TAAATATTATCTCTCATTAATTTTTTAAAATAGTAATATTTTAGTACATAATGATGATGATGATGATGATGATATTAGAATGATAGGAAAAATAATTATATAATTACTAAAATAATTACTAAATGTTTAATATAATAATATATTATCTTTAAATTCTTTTCAAATGACATAATAATATGTAATAAAAAATAGCTAACCTAGGCTAGCTACAAATTACATTATTATTATTATTATAAGTAATAAGTTATGAAGTATTACTATATTATAATAATTACCAGAAAATATTAATATATAGTTTTAAGTTTTTATATTTCAAATTTATAATTAATATTTATTCAGTATTCAGTATTCAATTATTATGATCAATTACTATATATAGTTTTTATTTTCAATTTTATGATGCAAATTAAAAGTACAAAGGTCACAATTCCTATTAGCAAGATTGAAATGTGGTGTCTTTTGAACATTTTTTTATATTATCTAATGTAAAATTTTAAAGAATCATTAACCTTTTTGAAAGCTTTATCAATCAAACATTTTGTAAATTTATATTAAATAACCTTCTCTTTTTTTTGCCAACATCTTTAAAACTTCAACCAATTATATTTTAGAAAAAATTGCATGTTCTAAAACCATTTATTGATTTTTTTTTGATAAAAATCTATTTTTTAAATTTTATATATATATTTAAAATCTAAGCATGTTGTTTATGAATATTTTTGGAAACTTATAAAAAAATTCAAGTTTAATCCTCAAGGATCTTTCTATAAAAAATTTAAAAATTTCCTCATAGTTTATTTGTTTGTGATAGTGATGTCCATCAGTCAATTATTCCATATTTTCATTTTGTAAATCCAAACATGACTTTGACAGCATGCTCAATGCTCATGTTCTCTAATACAAAAGAAATTACAAACATGACTTTGAGACAGCATGCTCAATACTCATATTCTCTAATACAAAGAAATTACAAACATGACTTTGAGACAGCATGCTCAATACTCATATTCTCTAATACAAAGAAATTACAAACATGACTTTGATAGCATGCTCAATGCTCATGTTCTCTAATACAAAAGAAATTACAAACATGACTTTGAGACAGCATGCTCAATGCTCATATTCTCTAATACAAAGAAATTACAAACATGACTTTGAGACAGCATGCTCAATGCTCATATTCTCTAATACAAAAGAAATTACAAAGATGACTTTGATAGCATGATCGATGCTCATGTTCTCTAATACAAAAGAAATTACAAACATGACTTTGACAGTATGGTCATGGGAAAGAGTAAAGACATAACTAAGAATTCATGGGCACTGACACTTATTCCACACACATGATGAAAATGAGCAACCAGAGTCAGTGAAGGGTGACTGAACAAGGTGATAGAAAGGACAGCCTGCAGCCTCCTCCTCTCTGTGGCGTAAAGTCTTAGCATGTATGTAATAGAAAGGGTGTCTTGCCCTCACTGCATGACCTAAAAGTAGCACATGTACGTTACTGTGATGACAGAATTGGCAGGTGTGACTCATTCTGCAAGAAGAATAGTTGCCTGCAAAGGCCTTTATGACCATGTCATGGCAGCAGCAGCAGCAGCAAATAGGCTGGCAACCTGGCCAATAAGAGCTATGAGTGAAAGTTGGGCTAGCTTCTCCATTTCCAAAACCAAAAAAACTAATTGCAAGCCTTTCAACTTTGCTTGGTTTTTATTGACCCCAAAGTGCCAATAGGATGATAGGGGATTGGATCTTCTTCCCTTTGCTCTTTAACCTTAACCTTACTAATGTGATGGCCATTGGTGAATGGGTCAAGCATCATCAAAGAGGAGAGAAAGAAAGCCAAGTTTGTCAACTCAACTGAGTATCTTTACCAACATAGTGTGGTTTCCTTCTCAAAAGATGAACAATTTTGAATTGTTACAATCATGACAACATGGTTGTCCAGTTTAACTATGGGTAGGCATTAGGGTTATCAGGGTCATATGTTCTTTTCAGATATGAACATGCATAAGTGATGGATATCAATGGAATCACATTTGTTACTCATGTGACTATCAATATCTGGTATTGTGGGTAAAAAGTGGATTGTAATTTTTATCTCAACTATTAACTTTGAATGTATGCATATCTTTCTTTGAGGTAAGTGCATATCATTCATAATTTGCCCATTACATTTTGAGGGTTCCAACTTCCAACACATATTTCATTTGTATTACCTCCCCATAGAGGAATGAGAGGTCAATGTGAAAATTTGATTTGTGCACTAGAATTGAAAACTACAATGCCACAATCTATCCAATGAGCCAATTGGACCACCCACATTGATGGCTTCCCCCATGCTGAGCATCAACTTGATCTAATACCCCCATTATAAACTGGGGGTAATCGTGGTTCTATTAATTCAAACATGGGTGCACCCATAGTTTATTTTATGTTATTTTCAGGAGGAGCCATTTGATTGGCCCATCACCAATAATTTTGGAGCATTGCGCACTCCCCAACATAGAAGCCTATTTATGCTTCCCTCCCTCACCCTCCTCTTTACAACTTTATATACATGGAAGTTGAACCATGGCCAAACCATATGGGATAAAACATGAGGTACTATTGGGAACATCTCAGGGAACACATTGGGAACTTGATGGGAACACATTGAGAAGAGACAAAAACCAAAATGTCCAAAGCTTGAATGTTGTTTTTGTGATAGGCCGAGCAAAGATGCCCATCACAAAAGAAAAAAAAAAATTGAACTTTGGGGGTCCTTGCAACCAACTAATATGGTTCAAAAAAGAAATTAGGGGATTTTCCTCTTCACCTCCACCAATGACATCACCAAGAAGAAAGTGAGGCCAAGAGGAGATGAGGCCTAGAGAGAGGCACCCCATTTGTGCCAGACAGACTGAAAAGCTGACACTCATTCTAAGAATCTAGACATGAAGCAGTTTAGGGTTCTAGGTGAATAAAATCATGCCAAACTGAATCAATTTAGCCCTCCATTCCATATTGTACTCCTGTGCTCAAATTTGTGGTCAAATGGAGGCTAGAGTGAGCTGCACCATCTCAATTTGGTTTTGTTTCGGGGATGCTTGGTTGACATATGTCTGATATCTATTGCAGACTATTCACCCAATTCAGTGCGAATAGAGTTTTAAATTTTTTGTGTTTGGGGAGTTTATTCTCATGCCATGCTTTTCGAATCTCATCATTTGTGTGCATGTTTTTTTTTTACGAGTGTGTGACTTTGTTAGTTTTGATAGTGTCAACGATCAATCTCATCGTGCACATACTTTTTCATTGTGATTTTGTTCCACCAATGAGGTAAAGGGGAGTTTGATGCAGATTTACTATTTCAGACCCATTCACTGGTTCACCTTAGTTCTTTTTACTCACGTACAACCCATCAAATCACAACTTTGCCCTCGCATGTTGTCAGTATGGTGCAAGCCTTTTTGTCGGAAGAACCCATGTTGGGCCAAAACCCATATCATCATCATCTGCTGCTGCTGCTGAATCCTTCATTATGGAATCCAGGAATTCCCAAGTTTTATTGATGAGGCTCTGCCAAGTGGTGTTTCACACTGTGGCCTTGCCATTTACATTATTAAAAAGTATCCCAAGGCAAAAGAAGAAGAATTATGCAAAACTCAAATATTTCACCATGCAAAAATATAATCTTCTAAAAATCCTTTAAAAAGAAACCAAAATCTTTCAAGATATTATAACTCTATAACTAATGTCAAGTTCAACACAAGCCAAAATATTGTCTTTCAAAAATCCTCATATAAAAATACACCTATATTCAATAGTGGCCAAAATCCCTTAAGCTATTATACTCTATAATGAATCTAAACACAACACCAGTTTTTGAAAAAAAGAACTCCCATCTGGAAGTTTATTCAATATCACATATGCAAAGGAATAGATTAATTATTGACTTTGATTCACATCTGAGGTCTTTTGTGATCTTTGCTTCTTGCACCCATCACAAGCCCTTGAGCCATGATAAGCCTTGATATCTTATAATGTTATGCTCCTTGACCTTGTGATAGTCCACCATGTGCTTCTTGTACCCATCAAAAGCAAGGTCAAGAAGCATGTAGGAGCAATACCGAAAGACTAATAAGAACCAAAGTGATTGTTTCTTTCGACTACTGAAGTTCAAACTTCTCATTCATTTCTTTATTCCCAGTGACATAATATGATTTCTATTTATTGTGTGAAATGTCTAAAACTTGTCAATCTGCCATTTGAAAGGCGTTCCAAAAAGGCAGCCATTACATCAAAAGGAAACCCATAATTTTAGCTATCACAAAAAAGATAGATAATACCCATCATTAAACACAAACTATACATAGCATTCATGGTGTACTAGACATTTGGTGGGCAGTATGAAAAATTGGGTACATGGGTTCTGTGTTTTTTTTTTGGTCAATTTTGTGATATAGCCAAATTAAAGTTCATCTATAGGAAGATTTAGCCATAAATGAGATTGATTGAAAGTAAAAATATTTAAGGATCCTTTTTTATATTTTTCACTACCTATTGGAACAGTATATATATATATATATATTAATTCTCGCAATCAACAACCCAAAAAACCAATTCACATTTATAAAAAATTTAGATTTTTGTGGCAAATTTCCACCAGTGAAAATAATGCAGCATGGGTTTGGATTGATGAGGACAACAACCTTCCAGAGATCTTGGGATATGTACATGTTTGCACAAAATGATTTTGTGATGTTGGGCATCAAGTTTGGAGTGTGATCATGCATCATGATTGATGTGGAACAGCCTTGTGCAAAGGTTGGGGCAGGGTTAGGTGCAAATTCAGTCCTTGGATGCAATCCTTTGGAAGGGAGCTTTTGTGATTCCGCAGTTGCAGAGGAGTTGGTTGATTTCTCCACCATGCATGTTCAATATGGGAAGGAAGTAACTAAATACTAATGTCCTTCAGGAAGGACATAATCAAATTTTAGCAATTTTTCTACCTCGAAAAAATTGCTTTGATGAATCAATGTTGGCCTCATACCATTCAAATGCTCTCTAGTTGCAAGTAATTCATTTTCGAAAAAATATTGGGAGTAGGTGATCAACTAAAAAGCCTCGTGATGCCCACCTTTCAAAAGAAGGGCCAAGTCCTAGGAAATGTATTGGGGATAGGTGACCAACCAAGAGTCCTCTTGCTACATGATGCGCACCTTCAATATGCAACCATAGTCCCTATGACATAAGGGACCACCCTTGGGGCTCCTTTAGATGAGAGTCCAAGGTCCAAGACCAAAAATTGGCAAATTGAAGCTATACCTACATGGCACCATTATGGAGGGAAAATCAATTAATTTGGACCCAAAAAAAAGACATAAAGAGGAGAGCTCATGATTTGAAGAACCAAGATGCAAGCTAGGGTCCAACTCAAGGAACAAATTTGCTTCAAATGAGTCCAATTTATTTTTTGTTTTGTTTTATTTTTGAACTTTGAGAGTTATAAACTTTGAGAGTCTATTTTTTTGTGGATGTGTTTTTTTGAGCCTCTCTTTGTCACATTCAAATCTAGGCAAGTATGGATTACATTATTGAATATTGTGCAATTGCAAATGGAAAAAAATCATTTAGTCTTACCATTTTGTTAGCTCATCCAAACTTACTAACACAATGTACTTTTGCAAATGTCACAAAAGCAAAATTCTCTATATATAACCTATATGCAAGTCAAGAGTTCTAACATAATGGACTTAAATAAGTGAAACTTATTTGTTTCTCCTTTTTTCATTTACTTTTTTCTCCTTTTAAATTTTGAAATAATTATAGTAAAAAAATAATACTCAACAAAAGATGGACTTTGCAATCCAAGCTAAAACATAGTCCATAAAACAAATGTGTTATGTATTCATTCTTGTAATGGAATTGAAGACTTTTTCCATAATTTTGGAATATGTTACATTTTCAAGGGTTATGATATCTAAAGTTAATTTTTTTGAAAAAGTTGAAATATGTGATCGATTTTATAATTATTTATCGTGCGCAATAAAGTTCATAATTTTTGAAAGTTCATCACATATCCAAAATGATGTTTTTCATGACCAATACTTAATAAAAAGATTCAAAAAAGTTGAAAATAAGGCATTATAACTTGGAGATGACAAAAGATGTGAACTATAACATCATTTCAATTGCATTTTTGCTACACCATAATGTTAAGCCATGGAAACATATACATCTAGGTGGGGAGGTTATTTGGTGTTGCAAAAGTGAATCACAACTTTTCAGTTGAAGATATATATATTTATTAAATGCTAGATGTGAAATTATTTATGAGGTTATTATGAAAGTGTGATATAAATAAGTAATTCAATAATATGTATTACTCGAATGCAAATACATACATGCATTAATAATATGCGACTTCTACTTTATGAAAAGACAATTATACATTTTTGAGATTAACTTTTATGCTTCATATGACCATGAATAAGATTTGTGATTCCATTATGGTATCAAATCATAGTTGTAATCAATTTACATTTTTCTCTTAAGGTTTAATTTAAATATGCTTTTAACCTAAAAAATTATGGATTTTGATGATGTTGCTTGAACAAAAGTTATTCATTTTTATGTGGTAAAAAACATGAATGTATAATATACATGATATAAGATCAAGATATAGTCCAAATATATATATATTCAACACACAATCATCAATTGGGTATGAAAATATAAAACTTAGAATTATATCCAACATAAAAACGCCATGTGGGACATGTAGGTCTTCAAAAAGAACTTATACCTTAATGCCCATGGCTGTTTTAACTAGCTTTGCACTTAAAAGGACAAGCAATTTACTTGGAAGATAATACCACACACAAAATACACGATAAAGGTCATGTTAGTGTCACATTATCTAGTTGTGTTATTAAAAAGATTCCCAATGTCCAATATATTCTAGCTTTGAAAAGAAAAATTACTGAAAATTTGATAGGGCTTGAGGGGAAATAAACTTAAAACATTAATAAATGTATTTTGAAAAACAAAATTTTAAAAAGTAATTACAATTTGCACATTGAACTTGCAATATTAACTAGGAGAAATTTAATATGACAAAGTCAAAACTGAAAATGAAAAGGTCACATTTGTTCCCTTTACATTAAATGATATAATGAATTTAAATTAGGACACTACAAGTTGGGTAATATAAGTAAAGAAAAATTACGCTAAAGTCCATGTCTCAAGGCCTAAACAATTTTCATAAAAAATTAACCTAACCTAACTTCTTAAACCTACCTACCTTAGCCTAACCTACTAGGTGTTTACTTACCTACGTACTTACATAAAATGATAAGTGGGTATATAATAAGTGTTTGCATTAATATTTTAATTAACTTAACCTACCTAGCCTATCTTAGCTTAAGTTATCACCTAAGGTGCAAACATAAGGACTTCAACCCCTCACCTCCATGAGGATAAACCAAGTCCTTAACCATTGCACCACACTTTTATAAGACAATAAAAATTTTCAATTTATTTTATTTCATAGATTTTATAATAGTTTTTTATTTTAAATTTCACAACTTGTTACATTAACTAGTTACATAGGTAATTACTAGTCAAAAAAATAAGTAATATGTATAGGTAGGTATGTAGATGGTTTATATACCTATCTATTTACCTACCTACCTACCTTGGTAAAGTATAAGTACGTAGGTAATGTATACTATGCTAAAATGTGATATCCATGACTAGAACATATATTACTAATGTCCCAATCTAGACATGGAATAATATATGCTTTGCAACTATGCCATTTTTATTACTATAATCATTTTCATGACTACATGACTCTACATGACTATAGTCATATTTTTAAAATTACTATGTGTGCCATCAACCTTATTTGACGAATTTTTCAAAATTAAAAAACCTTGATGGGAGGATCATATTTAAAAATTGAAAACTCTTGCTCACCTTCAAAAAAACATAATGCATTGATGTTATATATTGTCATGTGGGGGCAATGGGTTTTACAGTGTATTCTAAAAAATTTATGTAAATTTTGGGGTAAAATTAAATCCACAAAAATTGAACCTAGCTTGGATCTAATGGTACACAATAATATATCTAAAAATACATATTACATAAAATCCTACAACATAGAATTTTTATGAAGCTTTTTATTATGTTATTGCTTGTTTGAAAAATTTCTTTCTTTCAATATTGTGGTTTTGATGCTTTTGGCCTTTGCCCATGCAAATTGCCCAAACTTTGGTAAATTTTCCCATATTTTGGATTTTTTTTTCTAATTTACACATAAGAAATGATAATGTTGAACTTGTTCCAATTGCATTTGAACCACATTGTGAATATTCACCCAAAAAACACTTTCAACTTGGGACTTTTGCTCAAAGGTTTATTTTGATAAATATCCTCCTTGAGCTTTTTGGCATTAAATAATGATATATAATCTTATAAATTATATCCAAAAGATTTCAAAAGAAATCCACATGCCCCAAAATGGCATTCTTTTGCAAGTCTCCATATAATGGGTAGCCAAGAACACAAAGTTTTATCCAAAAATTGTTTATTATTTAACATTTATATCTATTAATTTATCAAAATATTTGGTCATACAACTTCAATTTTTTTAATAATTTATATTAAATCACCTTTAATGAACTAACAAAACGCTTCCAAAATAAGATGAAATTCTATTATTCATAACAAAATTTAGTAAAAATAATGACATTAAAAATTATATATTTGTATAAATTAATAATTATCAAAATTTACATAATGTTATCACTTTTTATTTTATATAAAATTTACATAATATTATTTTCTAATAAGTTAAATATTTTATTTTAAAATTAAACTTATATAATTAAATAAATATGACACAACTTGTATATGATTTTTATTGATTCATTCTTTGTTTAAAAGGTGGAAATATCTAATATTTAATTTTTAAAATTTTAAAATTTCCAAAAATAATTCCATGTTGATTTTAAATAGGTTTATTTACCCAAAAATTTATGAAAAAGAAAAAAAAAATCTTCAAAAAATCATTGTTATTCAAATGTATGAAATAAAGAAAATTCAAATGCATTTTCAATCAAATTATTTGAATTTTAAAAAAATATGTGCATGTGTATATATATATACATTCTGGAAAAGCCTTTAAGAATGAACTTTAATTTTTTTGATTTGGACAAAGTATGAAAAAAAAACAAAGGTTAAAATTGGCTACTTTTGTATGAAACAAAGGATGATATGGAATAATGTTGTAATGTTACCCTTTCATTAAATTTATCCCATATCATTTGTCAACAAATTCAACTTTGCAAATTATATAATGAGATGAAAGAATATTAATCTACACACAATACATGCATTAAATACATTCAAAATGCAAATACCACTTGTGATGACCTAATACAAAAGGTTTGTGACCAAAAAAGTAAATAGGATCTTACTTACCTATTTTTTAGGCCTACCTACCTACCTAAACTTCTAGCTTAGGTTTCTAGGCTACCTAGTTTAAGTAGCCTAATTTTGTATGTTAACCTAAATTGTTTAGAACTTTAAACCCTGGGGGGACACTTAATGTAAAGTTTGGTTTCTATGTGCATCAAAATAACCATTTTTAAGGGAGGGGTATTAAATAATTGTTCAAACTATTTTTAATCACCCTATTATTATTTAATTCTCTAATATATAAATATTAAAGCCACCCTATATTCATTATAATCCATTACTTCAAATTATAACATACCTTATATTATAATTAAATTGATTATTTGAATAAAATGTACCCTATTTTTGAACTAATTAACTTTATAATTTTTACCCAACAACCAATATATTACACCTTATATTTTTACTCACACATTTTCTACTTTTTTCTACTAGTGTCCCCTTCAGGGCTTTAACCTAAGCAAGGTTCATAAGCTATGTTAATAAATAAATCACTATATTGTTAACATGGTTTTATTATGTTTAAACACATGTCTATTTAGTAACCTAATTTTGTAGGTTAACCTAAGTTGTTTAGGACTTTAGCCTAGGGAAGGTTCATAAATTATATTAATAAAAAATTAAATATATTATTAACATGGTTTTGTTATGTTTAAACACATGTGTACATTTCATAAGTCAATAAATATTTATTATTTAAGTATATTTTCCAATTATAATAATTAAATTCATGGTACTAATAAAAATCACATGGTTAATGGCATAAATTATTGTGACCAAAATTATTATCAATGGCATAAGCCACAAGTCCAAACTTACTACTAATTTACAACATATTATTACATATTAATACATGTGAGTTAAATTACCACAGACATAGTAATATGTGAAATAATATATGTCACATTTTGGCGTAGTGATAAATGCCTACCCTAGTTTACTTAGCCTAGCTTCCTAGCCTATTTACTAAGTAATAATAGCCTTTTCTAACCTACCTACTAACCAATAAATGAATCTATACACTTTGAATTACAAATAATAGAAATGTTGCATGTCATTTAGTCATCTAGGTATAGTTGTAAATGCAATTGCAAAAGCAACTTGGTTGTCAACTATCAATGGATGCCACCAATAATGAATAACATATACTAATTTTTTATCTAAACTTGTGGTAGTCACAAATTGTAGTTGCATTTACAACTAGAATCTAGATTTGTCATAATGTAGTTTCGTATATAATTACAATCATTTGATAGGTAAGATTGTTATAGTTGTAGTCACAAAATGAGTTAATTTGGACAATAGTCACACACTAGTCACAAACATAAGATCAAAACGGATAAGATTTTTTTGGTAGTGTTATCAAATCAAAACATTCATTGGATTTGGTATGGCATTAAACCAAATTCATCATACTTGTGCATGTTTCATTGTTGAACTTATGTTCAACATGAACATAAAGACCAATAGACACAAAATTGATTCCCATACCCAAGAGTGTATATTTCTTGGCCATTTAAATGAATCCAAAGCTTATAATTTCATGGAAAATTTTGACAAAAGAATATTAGTTTTTTGAAATGTTTTTGAAGATAGTTTTTAAAATTTTGCACACAAAACCATTATTCAATGAATTTGAAACAAACAATGATTTAATATGAAACCCAAGATTTTCCAACTTGTAATAGTACACAAGTAACATTATATCATTAATTAGTTCAATCCAACAACTTGGAGCATGTCAAAGTTACCTCCTTCCCAAGCTACACCTATTACTTCTTTTGGTCCAAAATTTAAAATACACAATCAATAGAAACATTTGGCCTTTCATCAATCACCATCAAGTTTTCAACATGATATAATGTTGGTGCAACACTAAAATTGTCAAAAAGACCAAAAAATACTAATTTTAATGAAATTTTGCCCACACAAAAAGTTATCCATAAAGAACAATTTTCTCCATCAAAACTTTCAATTTATTTTGAAGTTAAGGACTTCAAATCAAATGATATTAAAATATACATTAATATATTATGCTATGATGTTGATGATTATGACATTTGTAAGTTGTAAAATGTTCTTCTGTTGAGGATGTGTTGGGTTTAAGCATTTCTTTTATCATTTTATAAAAATAAAGTGGAATTTTTAAATTAATAAAAAAAGGTAAAATACTATTAAATAAATATTTTAATACAATTATTGTTATGTGTTTACACAAAACCCACAATTATGAATCAATTGCATATTCATGGTTTTAATACCTTCTGTTATTTTCAAGGCTCAAATACCTTATATATGATTTTTTTTGAAATTCAAAATAAGTGAAATCTCACATGATGTTGCTTTTGATATTACATATAATTTCAATTTCCTTAAAATCATGTACATCGTAACTTACATTCACCCATCTTAAATATTTTCCATCCTTGGTGAATGGATATCAAGCACTACCAACTCCACAAGGAGATGGGTATTAAATTTTGATCGGTGCATTTTATGGAGTAAAACAAATTTGAATGATCTCACGTATGTGTAGCTATCTAAAGTTCATGGAATAAGTTATGAATTTGGAACATTGAAGAGTTATATGACCTTTTTTTTCTTTCAACCATGCAAAAAGGACAAAACCAAAAACAAGATAAGATAAAGGACCTTAATTTTCTAAAATTTTGACATTTTAAAAAATATAATATAATTTTTGCTGAACCTGAAAAGGTACTAGGATAGTCCTCTCCTTTCTTGACATTATTAGCTTCCTAGATAGCTTTAGGGTTTAAGGTTGCAAAACCTTGGACCCAAGGTTGTCCATAGGAGGAAACTTCCTTTTAAGAACATTATTGGGTTCCAATTTTTGAATGGTCCTTTAACTTGTCCTTTGGCCCCTTCAGTTTTTTGAACTTCTTTGTCTTTATGTGACCTTTTCTTATTTACACTTGGAGTAACTTTTTCTATAGACATTTTGCCTAGACTACCATAAGAAGTTTATATTTGGACTTTCTCTCTATCTATTTACAAAATTCAACAAAACCCATTATTAAGGTGCATTCACACTTGATGTTAAGTCAGTGTTAAAATAGAAATCTAGGTGGCATCCTAGGTGGAATGCAATGTTAAATAGGTGATAACTTAATGTTAAGTGAATGTTAGCTTAACATAAAATTTTCATGATAAGTAGGTTTAAGTCCTAAATGACTAGCATGATGTTAGTGGACTTCATCACTAAAGCACGTAACATCAAGTGTGAATGCACCTTTAGTAGACAAGAGGATCCTTAGCCTGGTTTTAGTAGATTTTAGCCTTTTACTTTTAAGCTTGGAATTTTCAATGCTTATTAGTAGACTATTAGGTACTTGGTCTTGAAAGTGAAGAAATTTTGTAATGCATTCTTACAATAGGGTTATTATTTTTGTTGTTTTCCTTGTCCCAAAGGCAACTAAAAGCCCTTGCCCTCAAATAAATGTATTTAAAAAAACAGGAAAAGAGAAATTATATTTTCCTTGAAAATTACAGAAATTTCATAACAAGATACTCTTTGGGTTTTGATGATTGCATACCTACATCATGAGGGATGGGTGCAGCGAGCAGCAGACCTCATGTAGGTATTAGGATAGTCCTAATACTTATGATAGACACATAGACATGCCATGGAACGGTACATGGAACATATGGAACATGGATATACCATGTATGGGTACATGGAACATGGAGATGCCATGGAACAAGACGTGAAACATGGGTACATATGTCATGGAAGGGTACATGGAACATAGACACCCCATGGAAGAGTAGATGGCACATGGACACGCCGTTGAACAATACATGGAATATGGTACATGTATCATGGAAGGGTACGTGGAACATAGACATTCCATGGAAGAGTACATGGCTCGTGGACATGCCATGGGATGATAGGTACATGGGCACTGCGCCGAGCACGAGCTGCTATGGTTGTGTGCGTCCTTCTAGGTCTTACCTAGTCTAGACACCCTAGCTAACCTAGGTCCTTCTCCACAACCCTTGCAGCTACCTGTTGCGCCTCCTGCGCCCTGAAGCTCGCGGACTAGCGTCGCCGCCCACAGCTCTAGTTGATTTAGGTCCTTCTTTCCCGCAGCTTTCCTTGCATTGTTGGGCTGCGGACATCCCCGCCTGCCTCCCTGCCACCTCGCTGGCGGCGGTCTGCTGCTCGCACTCCCCGAAGCTTCGAGCTAGAATGCCAAGCAAATATCGCGTGCTGCGGAGCGAGTGCCGGAGGAGAGGCACGACACTAGTGGTAGCAGTAGTGTGGCTGCAATAGCGAAGCAGCAGTGCGAGAAGGAGGAGGAGCAGCAGCAGCAGCAGAAGCTGGTGAAAGGAAGGGGAAACGGCCGGAAGAATGGAAGTAGTCCTCGGGAGCGTGGCCGGATGGGCTATGGCAGGACTTGCAGGAGTGATAGCAGCGGGAGTGTACTACGCGCTGTGCATGGTAGGGGCGGCGGAGCAAAGAGGAAAGCGAGCAGTGGAGCTGGGAGGAGGAAGCCTGACACGGGAGCAAGTGAAGTCACACTATCGCAAGTACGCGGCATTCTTCGACAAGCCGAAACAGATCGAGAGTCCCGGGAATGTACCCAAGCTGGTCGACACTTTCTACAACTTGGTGACGGATATCTACGAATGGGGTTGGGGACAGAGTTTCCATTTCTCGCCGGCCGTGCCGGGGAAATCACACCGGGAAGAGACGCGGTTGCACGAGGAGAAAGTAGCAGATCTGTTGAAGCTCAAACCGGGACAACGGGTGGTGGATGTTGGGTGTGGAGTGGGTGGACCCATGCGTGCAATTGCAGCTTACTCGCAGTCTCACATTACAGGAATCACCATCAACGACTACCAAGTTGCGCGCGCACGGAGTCACAACAAGAAAGCGCATCTAGATCATCTCTGTGAAGTCGTTTGCGGCAACTTCATGACGATGCCGTTCGAAGACAACAGCTTCGACGGCGCGTACTCTATTGAAGCGACATGCCATGCCCCCGTGCTGCAAGATGTGTACGCCGAGGTTTTCCGTGTACTGAAACCGGGATCTCTGTACGTGACCTACGAGTGGGTCACGACTCCGCAGTTCAGAGCCGACAATGCAGAGCATGTGGAAATCATTCACGGGATTGAACATGGAGATGCGCTTCCCGGACTGCGTAGTTACAAGGAAGTGGGTGAGATTGCCAAGGCTGCGGGGTTCCAAGTCTTGGAGGATAGAGACTTGGCTCTGCCTCCTGCTCATCCCTGGTGGAAGAGACTGAAGATGGGTCGTCTTTCTTATTACCGTAACCATCTGGTGATTGCCCTTTTGTCTTTTCTAGGTATTGCACCCCAGGGAGTTGTAGATGTGCATGAGATGTTGTTCAAGACTGCATTGCATCTCACTCGTGGTGGCGAGACTGGTATCTTCAGTCCCATGCATCTGTTAGTCTGCCGGAAACCAGCTTGACCCCAAAAAGCACACACACACCCACATAGCTGCTGCAGTTTTGCTGATTGAAAGAGCTGATCGGTGCAGTGGACCCATTACAGCAGAAGACAAGGATTTAGTAAACTTGCTCCATATTGAGATCTACCGTGGCAGGGCTACGACTCTATCACAGATGATGGGAGTATGATGGGTGGGCAGCATTTGTGATAGAGAGATGATCTAGAGATGGAGAGAGAGAGAGAGAGAAACAGAGACAGATAGAGTAGGGGGGCAACCAGGGGATTGGGGATTTGTTTTTCAAGGAAGTTTAATCATGAGGTTGATTGAGGGGAGGCAGAACAGTTACTTTAGTACTTGTGAGCTCGCCCACTGAGAAGAAAAAAAGAGTTGAGGATTCATGAAGGCATAACAGGAGATGGAGACTACTACACTCCCTCTCTCACCAAGGTGGGTTTCCACCATGAAAGAGTCAGCAAGCAAAAAGCAGCAGTTACAAGGTGAAATTGCAGAGTGCCGGACAGACAGACAGAAGCAAAAAAAGTTTGTAGAGGGACGAGGCGAGATGAGAAGGGGATTACTTAGGGCTCACTCTGGGATATAATTCTTTTTGGAAGAAGAAGACGCCCCAGGTGGAGCTCTTTGCAGCAACCTTGTGATTCCGGATGTAGTGGCATTTCTTCTGACAAATCTTGTATTATCATACTGACTTGTGTGACATGTATTGATGACATCCTTTTGGGTATTGTCAATACACCTTTCTTTCTGGCAGCAGCACTGTTTTTTATTTTTTTATTTTTGCCAGTATTCAGACATTCAAGACATTGATCATGTAAGTTTTTCCAGCTCTAAAATTATTGTTTGGTTGCTTGTAGACAAGCCAAAGCTGAATGTCATAGGTAGATTGGGAATCATTGATTTGGAATTTGAAGGTTTAAAAGTAATGATGCTCTTCATTCAAATCTTGAGGTACCACTACTAATCTGCTCACTTCTTGCCTAATTTCTGTATCAATTGTTCCCAGTTGTTTCTTCTGCCTGAGATGGCTGAGGGACAGATGCAAATGTTACAGGCTTCTATGTTTGATCAGGGCAATTGTAGATTCGATAGATGTCTTGGTTAGGTGAAGGATGAAATGAGGATGTCCATCATTGAATCTACAATTGGGATGGATCGTTGCTGCCCATCACCTGTGCTTGGCCTTTATTCTTTTTGTCTTCTTGTTCTCTTTTATGTCTACGTGTGTACCCATTCCACTGCTGATCTGGAAAGACGTCACAATTGTGGAGAATGGGAATGTAAGTGGTGTCAAAAGTGGCTGAACTAACCTGATTGTGCAACTCCACTAAAGCAAATGTGCCATGTTTGTTGATCATAGCCATATAGGTAATTCCTGATTATTCCAACCTCTTTAGCTTAACCTGTCAAACTCTTGAGCTTTGTTGCTATGCCCCATTTTCTAGCACTTGCCAGATCTTTCAGAATGCAGCATAATTTGTGCAGCAGCAACAAGGATCCCATGTTTCCACATTGTTGGTTTCAAGGTTTGTCTACGAGGAATTCATCAGGGCCATTCCTTGAGGCTCTGTAGATTGCATTTATTGCTTTGTGAGACTTGTTAGTTGTCTCCAGGTAAAGACACTGTTGTCACTGAAGGCAGCACATTGACTATTGTTGTGCATGTGTTGTTATCTTTAGAAATGTGAAGTTTTCTGACAGTTGTTTGAGAATGAGCAACAAATTTGGTATAGTTTCCAAAGCCAGCTGCTTCAGAAGATGTTGGAGTGAGACCATGACTGCATGTTCACAAACTCTCTGCATGATACGCCAAGTCACAAAAGGTGCCCACAGGATGTTAAGTCTTTGGTCTTGTCAGCTTGGTTGATGAAAGGAGCCTCTATGTGAGTTTACAGGGAAGACCATGACAACAGATTGAGCAGTTTTGTGGAAGTTTATATACTCTTACATAGCGTCAGGGTCCAGGTTTGTGTCATTTGAACTCTGTGATGTCTTGCAACTTCTCTGTGCTTGGGGGAGTGTAGCAGACTGCTGGAAATTTGTTCAGAGGCCTACACTCACTGGTCACTCAGACGTACTGCTTGTTTGCTTCCTGTTCCTGCATGTGAGAAGGTATCTACTGCTATTAGGTCAAGAACAGATGGGAAGAGAACTGGTATTGTAGTGGAGAAGAAGTGACAAGAATCCCCATGTTACATGTTGGTATCAGTACATGGGTTGAACTTGCCTCCTAATATCAGCCCTAACATTTGCTGGTTAAGTTGTTCTTGCTGCATCTTGTTGTTGAATCCCTCCTGTCATTGTCTGCCACCAAAGGTGCCTGGGCTGCTGCTGTGAGATTCACGAGGACCTGGAGATTAGGTCAGTGCCTCATTCAGGTGGGGGTTGTTGTTTATAAGCAAGTGTGCTGCAATATCTTGTGCTACAATGTTGCATGACAAAGATCTGGGAATCCATTTGAATGCCAGTGCACTAGACTAGACATAGTTGTTAACATGAGCAGAGAGCATAGTTTCTGGAGAGACAAACCATCCTTCAAGGGGTGAAAGGGTATCCAAAGGCATTATTTTCACCAACAGCCTCTTAAGCCTCCCCTGCTTTTGCTTCAGGGATAAACCTAAGCATGGATCTGGAACCTGAATTGCCTTGCTGTCTGATAGGTGAGCTCCAACTTTGGCTTTTCATCTTGATTGGCCCTGAAGCAGATTGGCTAACCTAATTACTCCTCCAGCATCCACAATCTCATGTTAAAATGTGGGATGCATGATAACTGCTACAGATCCTCCAACTTGGGTTCCTCCAGCTCTTCCTTCCCCATATGTTGCAGAAATTGCCACAGGTCCTGGTTATGCTGTTGCTGCCCCTTGCCCTGTGACATCTGCTAGGCCTACTAGGCTGTACTCCAGGTTTTGGAGTTAGCAACTATCAGGGGAGCCAAATGCAAAGACTATGTTTTAAGCAGGAATGGCTGAGACTAGCAGTCTCTCAAGTGGGCCAATGTAGCAGCTTCAACAGTGGCTTCAGCATTACCAGGGGAGGACATCTGAAGCCAATGCTGCTGGAGGAGCTTCTTGAGAAAGTGCCACCAGGACTGGAAGTTCTTGTGTACATCCCTCTCCACTCATCTCCCATAAGACTATCCACAAGGCACCTCATGGCTCCTATCTTTGCCATGTGCAGCATTGCCTCCTGACTGTTAAGTGCAAGTACATCTTGAAGCTGTGCCATTTCAGCAGCAAGCCCTGGGATTTACACATTTTGTCTGTCTCAATTGTGGGATGGTGCAATAACTCTAGTTACACCCTGTTTTATTTGAAACTCGAGAAGTGTACCTGTTAGAGAGGTGACTGAGGCACCACCCTCACTTGAGACACTGAACAGGGGATGCAATCCCATCCATGCAGCCAGATCATCTTTTCTGGGCATTTTTACACCCACCAAGCACAATGGTATGGCAGCTGCCCTCTGTGACAAGGTCATGGAGAGGATGAAAGACACTCTGTGGAATGAAGCCCATCTTTCCAAACACTTGGGTGGCTTGAGGAGAAACTAGGATACACATGGGCCTTGCATTCAAAATGCATGTAATCATTTCAACTGCCACAGACTCAAAGTTTCTAGGTTGAGGCTGTTCCTGTTGTGACTGGTTGCCCTCTCCTGCAAGTCATTGTCTCAGGTTCAACCCAGGGCCTGAACATTTCCAAGAAGTGAATCTCCTGTAGGAGTAACCCTCATCAGTTGTACTTTTTGAGCATCCATGTCTAGTAGTATCTAATCTTTTGTCCTCCCAGGCCACAGGCAGTGAAGCTCTTTTAGGACAAGATCCAGGTACCACATCTGCTTAAACAGAGGGATCACCCAAGACATGATGTCAGCTCAGATGAAACCATCATTTGCATGGCAGTGAAGGATGATGAAATCCCACTGAAATTTGTATCCAGGGCAGACATGCTGCCATAATTCTGTGAATTAGCACAAAGATTCAGAACTCTAGACTCACATTCTCTCACTAAGGTTACTGTCTTTCTTCTGATGTCTCCTGCATCATATCAGCATACTGTTGGGAGTCTTTTCATCTGTACCATTTTGAGGTTTTGAAGGCAATTCCAAAAGCCCTTGAAGACATTGAGTGCCAATGCACCAGCTGCATCTTTTTCTTGCTGCAATGTACCCATGTTTGACCAAATCTACAGTCCACCTCTAGTAGGATTTTAGCTTTGTTCCAGCCACAGAGGTCCAGGTTGGCCAAGGCTTCAGAAGCCATTTCCCTTGTCTTTTGGTAATAACCCATGCATGATCAGACTGATGGCTCTGTCTTTTCCAATGGCAGCATTGTTTTGTGCATTGTCTCCAGTAGCTACTAGGTTGGCTATTACCTCAGCAGCAGCTGCTCTGTCAGTTGAACCACACAGAAACAAACTGTAATTGTGGCTTAATCTCATGATTCATCTCCAAATGCCAGGGTGTGTCTCACCCACTTCACAGCTCAAGAGCTCAACCAGAGGTCAAGTACGACCATGAGATACCTTCATGACATGGCAAAGGCTATGTGATCCTGCTGCCAGTGGATCTTACACTAATTGCAGTTCCCAGTTTGGAGCAACTACCTCCTGTCTGCAATACATTGATCAGATCCTGAAATCCTTCAAAGCTATAGACTTTGATGCTTCATAGCCTTGCTGAAAACAAGGGTGCCTTCTATCAAAGTTGTTCACAATTGGTTGGGAGAAATTTCAAAGATTTTGATGCTCCTTCTGCCATGGAATGCAGCCAATTGGCTCCCAAGCTGGAAGGATGATGCAATGACATATGAGCAATAATTGAGAAGAAACTCCAGATGGGATTGAGACACACTTGTATATTATGAGGAAAACATATTGCTCCTAAATGCTGATGTTGCTGCCAGAGCAATCCATCAATGACTGACCTTCAACTCATTGCAAGGTTTAGGGTTCACCCTAAAATGTCAGCAAAAGACAAAATACACTGAAAAGTGGACCAAATTGGTCAGCCCCGACATTTCGGGGTTAAAAGAATTCATTGAAACAAGTACTTCACAGCCAAACAAGATGATAACAGCTGCCTGCCCTTGAAGCAATCGACTGCTGAGTCACATTAGACAACACCAAGCAAGCCAGCCAGCCAGCCAGCCAGCCAGCCTTTGAACACTACAAATATGAGGAGAATTACATCAGTGTATTTAACAACACATCTGCTTCATGTCCAACAACAATAGACAGTTTCTGGAAACAAATTAGAGATCAAACTCCAATGACCCAAATCATTAAATTTGTCTCATTAATTGAACCAGTCTGTGGTCTGTGCAATCACTCCATGTGTCAACTCACTACCCAACTGATTTTTCCTTTTATATGATTCTTAAAATTCAATATATCTTGCTGCACCATAGATCTAAAAATTACCTAATCCACTCGAAGAAAGAAATCCCACCCAGCAAGGGCTTTCCAACAATACTTACCAAGAGCACACCCCAATTTCCCCAAAAAAAAACTTTAGTTTTGATTTTCTCGAAGTTTCTTTGACAAAATTATTCAATATTCAATAGCACACGCACCTTAGGTCTAAACATTACAAAACCATCTCAGTGCATCCTCAAGGGTTTTCCAATGCTACCAATTGCAAGGTGGGGGTGGTCTCCGTGGTCTGGGAGATCTCAACATGAGAAACAAAACAAACAAACTACATTCCTCAATATCAACATCCAGTTTTTTTTACTAAATTTAAAAAAAAATCTTCTTCTCTCTTTAAATGCCTAAATTTAGGAATGAGTCAAGTTCATTCAAAAACCACACATTACACCCAAAGAAATAATTTTCCCCTTCCCCAGAAAATTGGAAAATAAGGGGAAAAAAAGTGAAGAAGATCACCCCTCTTAAAAGGGTTTAGGGTTAAACCCTAAACCCTAAACCCTATCAATACCACATAACAATCTATTTTAGATTGTATACCAGGTCCAATCCTGGTATTAAATTTCTGTTGCTGAGAAGTTAGCCAAGGGGCATGGTTGGGATTGATAATTGCATATTACAGGCATATGGGAAAAACAACAAAAACATTATTAAACAGTTGAATATAAATTCCAAAATGTGTTCTTGATATTCATTTTTTAATTTCTTTTCTCATTACAGACAGAATAAATAAATAAATAAATAAATTTGGGAACACTGCCTTCAAGATTGAATAAAATTGGGTTTATTTTGGGAAGTGCACTGATTGTTTGAAATTGGGTTTAAATTTCTCATATCAATGTAAAGTTTGCAATGGATCGAATCGACCAAATTGTAGTTGCAAAACTTCTAGGTCAAGGAAAAAAAAACTCTTTTCATTTGTGTAGGAGCATCCCAAGTTAAGTTCCATGAACTCATCAAACTCGGATGGCCCACTACCTATAAGTCGGTGTTGATTTTGAAAAATATTAGTTTGTAGGCAATTCCAAGATCAAGCATCTTTGGTAATTTTGTATTACAGTTTTGAACTCCAGCTCCCTCGTTCAAGTGGATGCTGATGAGTTTCCAGAAGTTTTACAAAAGTATCATGAACTAAAACTTGGAATCATTTAACATCATGAACTGAGTAGAATTTGAAGAACAGTATGATCCAACTGTATTTTAGAGTTTCAAGCCCCAACAACAACAAGAATCATACTTATTTTGAGCTCAGAATTTGGAGAATTGGATCAACATTGGAGTTGAGGAGGTAGTAGATGCTGAACGATTCTAGGCTCCCTGGAACTTGGCATGTGTGCAAGATTTTACTCCACTCTCCTTACAAATTCCTGAGTCATGAAAACAGATTGATAATTTTTCTACTTTATAGATTTAAAAATCATCACTTGTATCTTTCCGGATGAGTAATGCTTTCACTGTTTACAATAAACCATAATTCTTGACACTAGGTAGTCAAAAGCCAAATCTTACAGTCTAAGGCGAATTTCAATGTCAACCACAACAGAAAACAAAATTTAATGTAATTAATTAAATGTACAGATTAAGTAAGGTATATCATGAGGAAGGTACTTGCTAAGGACATCTTTCCATTATGCTGCTGTGATCACAACAGCTTGTTTTTCCCATTAGCTGTGCTCATAGTCATCTCACAGTTCTACTTGTCAAGCATTGATCAATTGCAAGAACTACAAGAGGGGTGAGTCAAATTGTGACTCTCCATAAAATGTCATCTGTCTTCTTTCATAAGAACATATGTTCCCAAAGTTCTTAACATGATCAACAACATATTTTCAAAGCTCTTGCAACTCTCCTATGGAAAGTGACTTTCCCTGCAGCAAGAAACAAAGCTATAGGTCTGTGGCTTTCCATTAGGTTGTTGTGATCACAACACAATCTAATTGAAATAGACCCTAACACTGGAATACACAGGGTGGTGAGGCTCTTACTTTACAGCAAGTTGTTTGACTCTTTTAGAACTTAAGGTGCCTCCTGTTTTTGAGGACTACAGCATTATTGGTAATGTGTTTTAGATGCCCTTCAAATACACCAGGAAATTTCTTCCATGTCCATGCGGCATGGATCGCCTGAACAAAGGCCTAGAGCTCCAAATGTCGAACAAGTACAATGTAGCATGAATTCCCTTTTGGCCATCCATGGTAATTCAGAGACATAGGCTCATATTAGCTGAAGGTGCAATGTCAAATGTTTCATGAAAGAAGGTAAAGAAACTGATCATACATTAGTTGCCAACGTTTAAATTGTGTGGGTTTTTTTTTTGCATCATAGCAACAAGAAATGGTCCATTCATCGTTAGCATATGTATTCATTCGAAAAACATTACTCAAATATGCATGGTGAGCAATAGGGAGATACTAGAAGGTTTTTAATTTTTACTTGATTATCTTTTAGTAATTAAATTAAAACTTGCATATTAATCCAACAAAAAATACAAAGAGTAAAAGATTTCATATTATACAAGACATTCAACAAATAAAAAACTTAACCATCACACCATTTTTCCCATTGTGGTAAAGGCATGTAATATCTTCCACAACAGGTGATTATTTGGTTACGAATAGTCCATTGGTCTTCAGGAACAATAAAAGAAACCTTGTGCAACATTTGCCTATATCTTCAGCCCATGTCCCAATAGAATTCATGAACTATATTTAACCTTTAAGATGTTGTGAAGTTTTGAAAAAAATAATACAACTACATACATACTGATAATACCCTATCCCTTTAAATTGCCTTTCTCTCCTTTGCTGCATCCTGGTCTGAAGTGTATCTCTCAAATTGTGACTAATTACACAACCTTTGGACCACTCAGAAAATCAATTGCTTCAATTACTGTAGTTGTTCCTAACATCTTGAGCTGGTTTGAAATTGGCCATGATGTATCTGAGAGCTTGAATCAGGTTTTTAAAGTGTAAGAAAATTTCACACCCATTACAACCTGTGATTCTCTTTTTTTCTATTCAAAATTTTGTGATTAATCCAATGTGGCAATTATTCATAAACTGATATAGCCAACTTTGGTTATTAACTAAACATGAATGGAAAAAATCCACTTGAACCATGCATAGAAATCTGGTAATTTTTTAAGAATTTTTATATAAAAATTATGAATTTTTGGAAAAAAATCAAAAAATCATTGAATTGTTGGGGGGGGTGGGGGGGGTGGGGGCGGGGGATCCCCAAAAATTAAGCATGTGGCAAAGCTTGCAAATTGCAATTGAGAGCTTTCTATTTTTGGTATTGATTTATTAATTAAGGAATATTGCTTTAAATTTGTGCTCATTACACCCTCTTGTTTTTTCATCTCTTTTGCATCCCATGCCAAAGCATTACAAAAATCGATATGCATTTCTTTGATACCAAAAACAACTGGGATTGTATCTTTGCACATTTAGTGCAGGTCCACCAGCAGCAGTACATAATAGCTTGTAAAGAGTGATGAAATTTGGATGAAATTCAGGATTGAAACACCTAATGTGATGTAATACTCTCCAAAAGGGCTAGCCAAGAAATTTGATTGGCTTTGATTGGCCCATGTGGTGGCATTTGATTGATCATCACTCGATATTTTTCAGGATTTGATGTTTATGGATACAAATGAATGAGGAAATAACTTGCACACCATTTTGAATGAAATACATTGCACACTATCTTGAATGTGATAGACACTTTGGGGGTGGGGTGGCAAGGCGGGTAGAAATGCACATACTCGGTGTGAGTATCCATACTCCTTTATCTTGCACTCTTATCATCCCACACACGCTTCTAGTTGTTCAGCCAGGATCTTTTCTTGCGGTGAAATTTTCCCCACTTGATGACCAAAAAACAATGCCCAGAGTGACCATATTTCAAGGAAAGAAAAGTTGAGTTTGTCATATTTAGACCTTAGCTTCTTTTTTGAGGTATAGCAGGGTTTGAAAAAATATATACTTTTCTCTCTGACCTCTATCCAAATTTGGCTAAGTCCTCTGAAAAAAAAACCCTGTGTTCAGTTACTTTTAAATTAATCAAAACATTAAATAGTTATCTTAGCAGAAAAAGATCATCAGGAACCAGTTTTTTTGGTGGACAAATTTTTATTTTTTTGGAGAAAATTTTGAGAATTTTTTTGGAACTCTTTTCCTAGTGTAAATTTGGCTAGTTTTGCTAATTTTGTGGAAACTTTGCCAAAGCTTCAACAAACAAAAAAAACCCAAAAAAAACCTTGTATGGAAGTGTTAAAATAGTGCAAAAAATTGGCCAACTCGGGCTGCTGCGCTGTTTGTACATACAGGGAGACACATCTTCAGAATCCAAGCCCAAAAGTGTGCAATACTGCCCATATTAGACCTCTAAGTGCTTTAAGTGTCGAATCACTGGCCTATCTACCAAAGTGGACATTCTGGAAATGCACCCATAGGCATGAGTTTCTATTAAGACTGCATGTGCGGAAAAGGCACACCCAGGAATAATAATGTTGTACCTGCCCAGGAAAATGAATGGTGTAAGTTACACCATGTCTTTGCTTAGTTGAGGAGAAAGCCTTGAGCACTGTACAGAAATATTGGCCGCTCAAAAGGTCATGATGCCCATCCCCACAGCTTGCCCAACTGCAGCAGCAAAATGCCTATCTACACTCCTTTCCGATGAAGATTTGGAGACAAACACTCTGAAACTGGTTGGGCTTGGAAAAGTGCACACCGGTAGGAAATGACTGTTTCTCATTAGCCAACTACAATGATGGTGAGAGCTAAATAGAGACTCGCTTCTTAGAGCCCAACTAACAGGAAATGACAGTTTCTCATTAGCCAACTACAATGATGGTGAGAGCTAAATACAGACTCGCTTCTTCAAGCGCAACTAGCAGGAAATGACTCTTTCTCATTAGCCAACTGCAATGATGGCAAGGATGGTGAGAGCTAAATAAACTCTCAATTTGTACATTCCATCTTTTCACATTCACGGGTGGGGATGGGGGAGAAACTAAACAGTGCACACCGGATATGCTAAGTAGGTACCAATAGAGGGCTGCCATTGGACATGTTGTACAAAAGATATTAATTAAGACCTGAACCTCCTGCCTTGCTTGTCTGTGGGAAAGGGCAGTTTTCTCATAAGTTACCCAGTTTGTGTCCCATTTTGCAGGGTTGTATGCATGATTGACAATAATATTTTCAATTTTTTTTTTGCATTGGCAAGTCAGTGTTGAATGTTTAGTAAGTTGGGTGTGCAGTCTTTGTTCAGACTGGGTCAGTAACAAAAACTCTTTTTTTCTTTCTGAAATGAAGTGTGACTGACAAAAAACAACTTGTACCAAGACTTTATAATGCAAAGACCAGTGGAATTTTACAAGCTGGCAGAAATTTAGAAGTCTACATACATCAGCTAAAGAGGAGACCAGATATGCAGTTGTTGCACATGATTCAATCTGTACCAGTTTGCTGCAGTTGAAGGATTCTCCAAAGCTGCTGGAATCTGTTCATGACTTGATGCTCTCTCAACAGATTTGTATAGGCCACAGTGAACCAGCACCCACCATGCAGGATGGATGATACATGTGAACAGAAAACACTTTTTCATTGCATGAACCAGTCCCATAGCTAACCACAGTAAAATGTGGTTAGTTATGTACAGTGCCATTATAATCCAGATTACCCACCTAACTAGTAGCCACCATTGAATGCCTTACCTACTTACCTACTACACACATAGTAACCACATAACCACTTATGTTACCTACCTCCTTACCTACGGTACTTATCGACTTCCATAGGTAGTTACCTAGGTAGTGTGAGGTGGAAGTAGGAGGGTTTCAAAGTTTAGTTACTAACTTGGTAAATGATATATTAATTGCCCCTACCCTATAAACCCTGTATATAGTTGTGCAAGCTTGCCCAATGAAATATCAATTTTGTCTAGAAATGAAGTTTGGAGGCTCTGTCCAGGTTATCAATATGGCATATATATTTTTTAAATTAACATATGCCATATTGATATATAAAAAACATATGGCATAAAAAATAATTAGCAATGTGTTTTTAACGAGTTTTTTTGTTTCAAAGCATAATCAAAAATTCATTACACAAGACACACCCCAAGTTTCTCCGAAAAAATCTTTTGAAGTGGTAAGAAATGATGAAGTTGGTGCTTGTTGGTGCGTTTTTCTTTCAAATAAAAAAGAAATTATTTTGTGCTTATTACAACAAATAAGTAGGTAACTTTGAAAGTACCACAAATGGCAACATGAAGACTAATTGTGCGAATGGTCATTTATTGGAATCCAACAACAATGTAGAGTGTTTGTCAATAGGTATGTGAAAGTTATAAATAGTTTCCATTCCTACTTGACATCTAAAGATTGCATTTTTCAAACACCAAAATTTTGACCCACCAACCCCACTCCCCCATCCCATTGTTTTAAAACTAGTTTGTAATTGATTACAACTTTGTCACAACACACCCTCACTTTTGATGCTTCTCCCTTGCTCTTTGTCTAGCCTCTCGTTGAACCGTTATTGTAAACCCAAGGTTAACATTTTTATATTTAAGGATCTGCTTTTTATCCTATTTGGAAGTTGTTCTGAAAGCAATCAAATGCTTCATTTACATTTGCTATAGACCAAGTTAAAACAAAGTTAAATCTTGCACATTCATTTGTTTATTTGTGAGCTACTTGTTTAGTAATTATCATCATATTTGCTACTTTTGTGGCCTTTTTCTTTTCCTTGTCCTTTCAAATCACTTTTCTAATTTCTTTTCTTGTTATTTTCTCCATGTGGCTTCTTCTATAGGGTATCTAAATATTGATCAAAAATCACAATGTGTGATTTGGAATAATCTATTAATGGTTTTTTGCCCCTTATATGTTTTGCAAGTAAATGGGGCAAGGATAGCAAGTTGTGCATCCTCATGACTACTTGGGCCACAATTGGAAAGATTTAGAATTGGACTACTATAACCTCAATAGGATTTGCCAAGTTGATTGTAGGCTCATCAAATTCATGTGTCCCATCTTGCGAACCCTTAGTTAAGTTAACTATGTTCATCCAATTCCCCTAACCCATTTTCTCCAACCCAAATAGGGGGCTATCATGCATTTCTACATAGCAACAAAATTATGTTGTTGACATTGTGGAATTATTTGTTGTTATAATTCTTAGATATGTTCCAAATATATTTAATAACTTTATTGTAAAAGACTACTCTTGTTGTTGGCTTTCGTCAACTCCATCATTCAATCCTCTTCACCTTCCTTGCTATGATTTTTTGTTGGTGTTGTGTAAATGTTTGAAGGGTTAGTTTTAACTTCCATAGCCTTAGGGTTTAAAGGCCATATTTTGCAAACCCTAAATCCAAACTTGATGATATGCTTTGTGAGTGATTGGTTAAAGGCTTTGTTCACCCATATAACCAAAGTGATTTTATTTAGTTCCATGTAACTTATTTTTACCATGGCTCCATCCCTTTCTCTTTTAAATGTTGTTTTCAATGATTTACAACAAGATAATTTAACAATTACAATGTGTGATGTATGAAAAGGCAAAGTGATCATAACTAAACCAAAGTCTTGTGTTGATTTTAAGGTAGCATGAAAACCATGCCCATCCATAATTAACAAATGACAATTGGTTCTAGATATACCACTTGGAACAAACCTTTTGAAGAAAAAAAAAATTAAACAAAAAACATCATCCATGTTTTTTTTTTGCATTGTCATGCATGTCCATGGTTTGTAAAGCTCGATGTAACCATCTCAAAGTATTTCACCTTTGAGGATGTAAAACCTTGGTAAAATTCCACTTGTAACATTCAATACACAATGTAGAATTAACCATTCCCAATATTTGTGAATGGTGTTGTAAACAACTTGGTTTGAACCCCTTTTGGCCAAAACTCAAGCTTTTGACTATCTACCTACTTGAATGTTTGTTTCATCAAATTTTTGCACCCAATTTGCATTGTAATTTTTTTGAATGTACAACATTTGCAAGTTCTTGTGGAATGTTTTACAACATTCTAAAATCAACCCTTATGCTCTACAAACTTTTAATCCTTCTACATGTTGGATGGTGAATTTTAGATGCTTCTATTTGAAATAGTACCACCAAGAGTTCCTTGGTACACAACTATGAAATGGGGTACACTTTGTTTGTGTGATTTTATCAATTTTCATTTTCAACTATTACAGGGTAATTGACAAGCCATGTTTTTGCATAATTAATGTCCATGTTACTATTGTGTCCTCTTCCTTTTTCATAAAACTTTTTTATGCCATTTTTCATGATCTTGTTTCCCCATTCATATGTTCCAAAAGGGAGGTCACATGGGTATGTTCTATGACCAACTTAGCCTCCTCGAAGAACATGTACCTCTTTTAATAATATCCATAGCTTCTTCTGAGACCTAGTTTGTCCATTTCCCTCTTATGTTTTTTGATGGCACCTTATTAACTTGTGGTCTACTATGTATTGTGTTTGATGTAGGTTGAGGTGTGATGTTCTCTTTGTCCAACATTGGTTAGTCTAGCATGCTTACATATCACCTACAAAGGATATTCAAATTTATGATGATTGTCTAATTTCTAACCCAAGCTTTTAGCAAGTGTGTGGTGTGCCCAACTAGTGATATACCTTTCTTTTTCATGTACACATCCCACAAAACCAAACAATGAACAAAGGTAGGATACGTTAACAGTGCAAATGTTTTTGATGGTTCCATAAAAGATTTTAAAGCATAGAAGTTTTAAAAGTCCTCCCATATGTACTAAATTGATCTCTTTGGTGGATGTGCCGATTCTCAGTATAAACCTCAAAAGTGTGATTTACATGAGTTATCTAAAATCTATGGTTTTTTGGCCAAGGTGCTTTAGAGGGTGGGACTATAAACTATTAGATTAGTGGTAATACATAAATTGTTTGAACCTATCATTGTGAATCCTATTGATAACTTCAATCCCTATTTGATTTCTTTCATCCTTTACTTTCAAATCATCTTTTTGCAATTCTAACTATAATTTCAAATCTAGTTTTTTCTCTTTGTCCTATTCTACTTTCACCTTTGATTTCAACTAAAACTCTATTTCTACTTTCTAACTTGACTCTTTCTTTTCTACATGTTCTACTTTCACACTTGATTGCAAAACTTTTAATCTAATTTTTCAGCCATGGCCCATGTTGCACTAGGAAGGAAGAGTTGTAAAACACATTAAGGCTCCTCTTCCATATTAGTTGGTAGGGAGGACATACTTGAATGCTCAATTTTAGGAATTAAAACGATAATGATAATGATTTTGCTCATGTAAATAACTTGTTCTTGCTTTGGATGTTTTGATGGGAAAGCAAATTGCACAAATTGTGTCCTTTGCCTTGGTGGTAGATGTCCATAATTGCAAGATCTAAATATCCTACTATGTTGGGGCTAATTGTTGCTAGATTTAATTTTCTTTAATTTTTTTTTACATTATAAATTTTTATTATGATTTTTGTTCATTTATGATCACTTGCATGTTGTTTAAAATGCAAACCCAACCGCCAAAACCAAACATGTGGACTTGTTTTAATACATTAGAAGTTAATCAAATTTGGCCAAAATCACCCCCATCACCAAATTGTGCCCTTGGATTTGTTGTTGTAATTTATTTTTATTACTTGATTGCCAAATAGCCATGATTACTCTTGATTGGAAATTTTGTTTGGAACTTGGTCCTAAATCACACCCATACCCAAACATTCAAAATAATAGCCTAATATGTTCCCTCTTATTCATGGTCAATTGTACACATAAGAATGTGATAATTCACATCCCATCACCAAACACCACCAAACATAAAAACCCAATTGTGATTTTCAAAATGGCTAACATTCATACCCATTAATGAACAATTTTTTTTCCATGTTTGAATGTTTTCATGAAACCAAACATTGTATTTTCAAATAGAACATTTGTTCATAGGCATTTTATCGATCACTACAAAAAATTGTGGGTGTCCATAAACCAGTTAGGGTTTGCACTATAAGGGCATTTGGTTGTAGGCCTCTATTTGGTGATGGGCATGGTTACCATACCCAACTAATATATTAAAATTTCATATAATTACCCAAATAAATTTTGACCTTGAAAGGGGTATTTTTTAGTTGGCAAGAAAAACAACTCCACCACAATACCTTAACGTTCCTTTCAATGGTTACCTATTATATGTAGGAACAAGAAAATGGTTGCATCCCCCACCACCACACCTACAACACCAACCAAAAATCAACCCCAACAATTTTTTCTCCCCATGTTAACAACCATGTGCTTTGTACCATTGTCACAAAACACATTTATTTGTGTGTTGACATCTAGGAACATTTGTGCATGGATGTAGGAATTACAACCGTGTCAACTTCAAGGGCCCATAGGGAGGCATCAAGAATTAAAGAAAGAGAAGAACTTCCAATTAGAAAAAAAAAAAAATCAATTGTGCAAAAAAAAATTTCACATCAACCAAGATCTAATTGTTACAAATGGAGAACATTCAAATACATTTTGGGAAAATTTTATTTTGCACTACAATCATATGAGGCTAGAAGGATGTGTAAAAAGATAATTTAGGAGCTTGGAGACCAAATGGGGTGTTATTAAACATGATGTCTCCATGTTTGTGGGCATCTATAGTAGTATTGCATCTTTGGATGAATTAGAAACTTTGTAGAGGATATTTTTCAAAGATCTCTTGAGTTTTATTTGAATAAACAACTGAAATGTTTAAGGTTTTGTTTCATTCAATGTTGGTTGTTATTGAAAGATGTACTTAGATGGAGTGATCTCCTTGAATACCAAAAAAATCATTATTGGTGAAGCAATAGTCTTTTATTAAAAAAACATAACTTGAAGAAGAAGACATTGAAAGGGGCGATTTTAATGAGATGGAGCCCATTGTTTCCACCTTACCTTTTCACCTTACCTTTTCCAAGTAGGAGGATTATGAAGCCACCAAAGAAATGGTAGCAATTACTTGAACAAAAGGTCAAAACCTTATGAGACAACTTTACATTTCAATTGTTTACAATGCCCATGAAGTTCATGATGACTCCAAATGCAAGAAAATATTTCCTATTTTTATGCATGGAGGAGCTCGCAAAGTTGAAACCTTGTTTGGCACTAGTTGTTGGTTGAAAGCAAAGGCCATGGGAAAGCTAGGCTTCGTAGAGATTTATAACAAAAATGATAGTTTCATTTCCATTATTGAATCCACAAAAGGCATTATGGCCTTTTGTAAATATTTATCAATGCAATACAAAGTCAAATTTAAATGCAATGCAACTCCCATTTCTTACAAAGGAAACCAATGATCACTTTAAGGAACTTTGAGTAGAAATTTCCCAATTCTTAATTTTTATGCAAAAATTATTATGTGTTATGAACTATAGTAAATGCATGTTTTTTCCATCTATTTTTTATTTTGTTTGGCAAGGTTTTAATTTAGAGAATATAATAAATAACATGGGCTTTGTTGAGTTAGAATTCAAATTTTTTATTTCAATAGAAAGTGGAGGTTTTCATGGCCTACAAATGTTCAATGAGATCACCTCACAATTTGTAGTACATATTTGTATTTTCAATTTGTAATGTGCCTTGCCTAAAATTTTGAAATGGTAACCTTCTTTTCCTTCAAGGTTAGTCATTGTTAATGTCAAACAAAGGGTCCAAATGTGAATCATTATCATATTCAATAATGATGATGTGAAGAATGATGAGTGTAATTACAATAACACGTACCATAACAAGTGTAATGCTTACTTGGTATTTTCATGTTTTAAAATCATAATTTAATTTGATGTTGAAATTGTAAGATTTGTTTATATAATTATATTTTTAATATATCATGGGAACATGTGAATTAATTTGAAATTGATCCAGTGACTAAAAAATTAACAAAAACACTCATTAAGCATCGTAATGTTTGATTTTAAACAATAAAAATAATTGTAAATAGATTTTCAAATTTTGTGAAAATGATTTTTTTTGCCAAATTTTTTACAAAAACCTTAATAAAAATACCATGAAATTTTTTTTGAAAACTTTTTTAAAAATATTTAAAGAATATGAGTAACATATCAAGTGAATGATTTGGCAACACATTTTTTTTGGTACAATTTACTGTTTTTGGGGTGAAATTTTGCCACTTGGTGACCCAAAAAAAAAAGAAGGGGCTTATAACCACTACAAAAGATTTTATGAAAAAAAATCCCGCAAATTTGCCACATGTTTAGGAAAAAAATATTGAATCCACCATATTTAGATTGTAATGTGACCAAACATGAAGGGCACTTGGATAATGTTATCATGTGAACATGGCAAGTTTTTAGGGTTTTGGTTTTTGTTTTTAGTGGCCATCAACTTTTTGCATGCTAATAACGGAAATTATTTTGTCATTGTTTGTTAACTGCAGCAATTATTATTTCAAGGAAGCTTGTGAGCATGAGTAGGAAGTCTTGTTTGTTTGTGTGTTATGAAAAATAGATCAGCACCGAGCTATGGATGGTTGAAGGAGCTACGACATTGAATGGAGGTTTACATAGTAGGACGATGGAAAGCAAGATAAGAAGGAGAATTCAAAAACAATGCATGTAGGTTTCATTTTTCTTCTTGTTTGATTAGTTTTAGAAAATGGTAGGTTGGATTAGTTGTGACTAGTAGTTGCTAATTTTTGTTGCGCCAATACTACACTACGGCAAACAATATGTCCTTAGGAAGAATAAATTTTATAAGGGGTTGATGTTGAGGATTGATGATGAAAAGAAGGATGTTTGAGCTATAGAAAAAGGGACATGTAGAGGGATAAGTATGCATTTAGAATGGGGACTTTTGTTGCTTCTTTCTTGGATCCATGTTGTAAGACAAGTGTCTGAGTGAATACTAGAAGCTTTAGTGCGGTGTCCTTGGGTTGGGCAGAATGAAATGAATGAAGATAGGAGTGGGAAGTTCATATATATATATATATATATATATATATATATGCAACATATTCTTGCACAAAAGCCTGTTTTTCTTGAATGGTTCTAAGTAAACTTGGTATACATCATTCATACTTTGATCTGGACATGGAGATCAAGATGTCTTTGAGGCTAGGTTTATCAGATAAAGAACTTAATGATCCTCTGCATTGTGGCATTAGTTAGAAAAGGGTTAGCAGCTCATATGGATTGAAAAAACCTTGAAAGTTTTGACCTCAAGCTATACCTCAGTAGATTTTGGACCTTCATGTATGGTATTGTACATGACAACTAATTGTTTGTTGCCACTATGACAAGTTTGTGAGGGCTCACACATATGTAATAGTTGGCAATTTTACATGTAGAATATCAAATCTTGTTTTGTCAAATCAATAGCACCAATAGAATTTTTGGTAAGATTGGGTTTACAATGCAAGTGTTGGAATTGATAGTGTTACAAAATTCTCAGGTTTTATGTTTCTACTTTGAGTTTCTTATGCATAAGATATTGTATTTCTTCACCCCTTCTTTTTGGTTACAATAGGTCCTTGGAAGTTGACAATATATAATTCAAAAAAAATTATACATGTCTCTTTGGGCCATAGGGAACCAACGCCCATCAACACACCATGAAAGATGAATGGTAAGTGGTCAAGAAACAGTTTTCTGTTGGGTTCCAGTTCCCTAGCTACCCATGGTGGTTAGCTTAGTTGCTTTTTTTTTCTACCTACTTACTAACAATCCACAAGCAGGTTACAAGTAGATAAGTAGTAAAAAAGCTGTTACCAATGTATAAATCATCTACTTACCTAGTAGTTACCTATTTTCCTAACTATCTACCTATATATGAGACAGAATTGGTTACCAAGGTTAAACCAAAAAATTATTTACTCAGTTGAGGTTCATACACAACTGAGCACCTAATAAGAGGCGTCCAGTGGATGGTGCGCTGGTGGGTGCTGGTTCACTGTGGCCGTCTCTCTGACCTGTAGCCTTCTTTCGGAGGATAACCAGTCCACCTACCTCATGAAATTGGAAAAAAAAAACACTGGTTTGCTGAGGATGGTGAAAGGTGCCGCAAAGCCTACCACCTGCCAGAGAAGAGGGTAATAAATATGATCTGACTGCTGCTCCCTGTTTCTGATTGGCCAATCGTAATGATTAGTCCAAGTGGTTGGCTATTAGTAGTCTCCCAATTGTTTGCAGGGCCCCAATTTTAGTTTTATGGGCAAGAGAGGAAAAAAGTAAATAATCGAAACTTGGATGTGAGTTGAAATACTTTTGCAGGGTCACATAATAACCATGGCTAGAGATGCTCTAATTATGTTAGTATGGCGAGTGCTTCACAATGAGTCTGACCATTGTTGTGGAAGCTGAAAAATTATAGCTTATACTGAACTAGTCACTGGTTTTTAGTGTTTGTCATGCTCAACCTATGTGTTGTTTATGGACCTACACTGTTAACTTGATTGTATTCTAATGAGCAAGTTTTTGGCATGCTACACATGTCTGAAGACAAAAAAAGCTTAATTACACACAACTCGGTGATTTACAACTTTAGTTTTGGACTATTGTGGATTCATTTTCCCAATGCATCATTATCCTCGCAACAAGGAGATTTTGTGAAAGGGGACTGTGTAGTTTGAACTTCCGGGGACTGCATAGTTTGAACTTCCAGTTGAATGGCTTCACTGTGTTTTGAGCTTGATAAAAGCTAGTGCTGTTGACACCTGCAGTTGTCTCATATTACTTGAAATGGTTTGGTGCATAGTTATCCTTTTTCATTTTCATTTTTTCAATTTTCAATTTTTTTCATTTCAATTTTTTCAATTTTCCTTCAACAGTGAGAAGGAAGTTTTTTTTCAAGTCTTTCTTGAAAATGTTTGGCAAAATAGCAAAGATTCACCACAAAAAAATCACCTAGGTTACGTGTAGTGTTTTCTATTTCTAGAAGTTCTTGCAAATGTTCACCCTATGTACATCATCATGCCTAGCAAAACACAAGGAATTTGGGTCTTTCTTCCCATATCTGAATTCTGGAAATCGAAGGTGGTTAGTTGCCAAACTTGTAGTAAGAAAAGTAAAAAACATAGACTCCAAAGTAGGCAATGAAATTAGCTTGTCAATGTACAGAATGATGTGAGATGATGATCCATCTTCACATGCAAACTTATTTTTAGTTAGTGAATCAGCTGGGCTCAAATGGTCTGAATTCAAACCAGATCTAGACATTCTCTTTTGAAAGATCTTTAGATTCTTAAACAGTGCCCCCAAAAACTCCCCCAAATGTCATGTCATGTGCATATTTTACTTTAGTTGGTAGCATTCTTCATCAAAAGAAATAACAACTTCTTTTTCTACATTTGTCTGCATTTCTTGTGCTCTTATAGGTCAATGAAGAGAAGTGTCAGCCGAATTTTCTCTTATTTGAATACATTCTGTTTCCTCATCACGGTGTTGGGTTGGGTAGGCAACAACTAGATCCTCTCTTCTTTTCTGTTTTGCTTGTTGCATTGCAAATTGTTGGCCTTTTAGACAGAATTCTGATTGCTCAGATTGTTGTCTCTAATAAGTAGTGTAGCACTTGCACATCATAACCAGCTACCCCAAACATCCCACATTGTTTGGTGCTGTTGTTCAGTTGTCATTCCTGCTACATGCAACTGCCTCTTATTGTGTTTGCCAGCTTTTTATTGGTACCAAAAGCCATAATTCACTCCATATGTATGTGGCTAGAAATTAAAGTAGCAACAGATTCCAAACCACCCAGAATGTCATTATAACCCTACAGCAAAGAATGTTTGCTTAACAATGGGATTTTGGTTATTTTACCATGTAGCACATCAGTTATTGACTTGAGTGTCTGAGTTTCTGTTTTCTTCTAAATTGTATAATATTCATTGAAGTGGTTCTAGACAATTTTTTCCTCAGTAAGTACCTATTATGTCGAAAGTGCCTCGCGTTAATTCTATTAATTAGATATTGTGCCTCCCAAGTTCCTTTTGTTGTTGTTGTTGGTGGTGTAGCAGCAACCAGCCATTTTGACTGGTCCATCAAACCAAAAAACAAAGGAAAAAAAAGAGAAACTGTGGAACTTTCTTTGTGAAGATACAGTGCTTCCCCCTTTGAACTAAATACTAGTTTGAACCCTGTGCCTAATGCACAGGTGTGTGTATTTGACAGTACATATTACAAAATTACAATTACAAACTACATTTCCAATACCTCTTTATATACGACATTTCACATGTATCCTTTGAGATGGCCACTGAAAATCTTGATGTTTGCACTGCTTGTGACCCATGAGATAGCAACATACAGCTGACCATGGGAATAGACTGGAGACCACAAATATACCCGAACCTTGTTCAACTTGTAAGTAAGTAGTACGTTACTTATTATTTAGTAGGTATCTATCTGTTGAAAATTATTTCTTTGTTTTTGTATGTTGATAAGTTCCAATATCCAGACCCCCTCCCTATTCATAATGGTTAGGGTTTCTGGTGCAGCCAATTTTCGCATGCATCATAATAATACCTTTGGCATCCAGCATATTATTATTATTATTGGCAAAATTATTTTTCTGGGCAATCTGATCATTGCAATTACCAATATATCTATTAAGTTTGTGTGCTAAAATGACAACTAACATTCATTGTCATTATTATTATGGCAAATGCAAGCCTTGAAATTGCCAATATCTAATAAAAGTGTGCTTAACGGCTGCTTGCTCTGGCATCCATTGAACTATAATAAAAAATTATGGCAATGTAAAA
>Ga0116227_10003116_pt1 | contig 37143 bp, 39 predicted proteins | sample S1TSphgellanicum_FD_89693 | JGI IMG/M metagenome (GOLD analysis project Ga0116227, IMG submission 89693) | Host-associated microbial communities from peat moss isolated from Minnesota, USA - S1T2_Fb - Sphagnum magellanicum MG | ecosystem: Host-associated > Plants > Peat moss > Unclassified...
TGAGGTATAACCCTATATGAGGCATAGGCTGTACTCAAATATTCACAATGACAGTATAGCATCTTACAAGCAGCTCCCTCATCTAAAGACCACAGAGTCTCTCAGTTGAAGTCATTCATTGGAGCATACCTAAGTGCTTCAGTGAACTTCCCCTCTGTTGTGGTCTTGTAGGCCACTCTAAGTGTTTCTTCAAGAGAGGAAAGCTTGTAGATAAGTGCAGGCAAGCCACGAGTGTTGGGGCTTGCAGTCTCACTCCAGCCTCTCTCAAGAGCCAAGGGGAGCACTGGTAGAGAGACCATGGTTGGGAGTGAGGTATGACTGGCAAGATGAAGCTCAAGGAAAACGCTCTTCAGGGGTTCAAAGTTCTTGATCCCCAGCTGCCGATTCAGTAGCCGCATTGCTGTGTCAAATGCACCTGCAGCTGCATGCTCTCCAGCCAAAGATGAGGTCTGGACCCAGATCTGGCTCGTTGGTATCCCTGGTGGTGGAATGGCAAAATATGTGGAGCCAGTGGGAACAACATCAGCAACAGCAAGCTCAGCAGGAAGCTCAAGGTCTTCCATTTCCCAGCCCTCTTCCTCATCATCCTCACCTGTAAAGAACAAAAGGACATTTCAAGTTCTTATGTATTCCAAATCCTCCAAGTTCATCATTACAAGTCTCCTTTTGGAAATGGTTTGAGCACAAAAGTCTGTACAAAATTTCAATTTCTGGTTCAATCCAATTTCAAGGAGCAGACAAGCTCCAAGTGACAAGAAAATGTTACCAAAAAGTTAACAAAGAATCAAACCTTAAGAAACAAACCTTTCTCATGCTCCACCAGTACCACATCATCCTTCTCACGGTCACCATTCTCCACAACCAAAAGATCTAGCTCCTCTCCCCAGGCTCCCTCCGTAGCCTCCTCCTCCTCCAGGTCAACTGCACCGGGCTCCCCAAAAGCGCCCTCGAAAAAGCCTTTGCTCACTGTCAGAAGGGGCCAGTTGCTATCCTGTACAATTGGTTTGGGGGGCATCAGCAAAAAACATTTTTCTGAAGGAGGGGTAGGGGGAAGAGCACCATCAAGCAGCTCTTGTAGCCTTTCAGCTGTCTCTGTAAGTCCATGGGCAGTTGCTGTGGCATATGCCAAAGGAAGCTGCCCTGATTCCTCAAGGATTCTGACCCTCTCTTCAACATCACCCAGGTAGAGTGCATTGTGGAATCGACCCATTACATCACTGCGCATCTCTGCTATCTTAAGCATCTTTGAAAGTTTCTCTGTGTTTCCTGTGATAAGGTACAGGAAAGAAAGGCGCTCAAAATTCTTTGTCTTCTGATATGCATACTCCACAATCTCATAGTTTCCCTGTCACATCAGGCATGAAACTTTAAGCACACAGACATAAGATAAAAAGATTACAGTACAAGAAGATGCTCCTTCTAGGCTGATAAAGTCCCCCACATGCTGATGCATTGGCAGCTCATCATCATGAAGGACTCAAAGCAATGAAGCAATGACACACACATGCTGATCAGTGAATCCTGAAAAAAGAAAATGCAACAAAGGCCCAGCAAGTTTTGTTTCCCCTTTATGCGAATCTATTTGTGAATTGTTGGTAGCACCTGCCGCAAAGCTTCCACACCCAGACGGTGCCAACAATCCTTGTCATCAATCTCCTTTGCTGATGCCACTGCCACAGCAGTGTTGCCACATTCAATAGCCAAGCTAAACCTTGTATGCTCATCCTTGACAAAATGCAATGCCACCTCAGGAAAGCCTTTCTGCTGAAGGTAGGCTATGATGGACTGTCCACAGAGCTTCATGTTCTGGATCATTTGGAGAACCTGTTGCAGTATCCAACTCAACCAGGCACAATGAGTCCATCAGGACAACCAAATCACAAACATGTGGAACACCTTATATGAAAACAGGCGTTCCATGGAAATATGTAAAAGAGCATTTTACCTGATCAAATCTCCTTTGGAACAGTGCCAATTTGAAAAGGTACTCAGTTGGATCAATCTGTATGACCCGGTTCTTGCCATCCCGATCCAAGCAGAAAAGGGTCTCCTTTGATACCCTGGTGATGTAGATGGGCACATCCAGAGTGCGAACAATCCCACTGTCACCATTTGGCAAGCAGTACTTGATGTGGTTGAGAGTTGTGTAGATAAATACCCCTGACTCGTCCCATGCCCCACTCTTGACACGGATAGTTTCATGGACAGTACATGTATGCACAAGCCTTTTGTTTGCGATGATGATTGCATGCTTGCTGAGAAGAGCCACATTCTCCATGTTGCTGGACCAAATAACATATTTCACAAATGGTGTGGTCAGCTCTCCAAGTGTGCTGCGCTGCTGCACATCAAACAGAACTATCTTGTCTTCGGATCGGCACAGCAGGTTGCCAGTTCCTGCATAAAAGATGTCACTGGTAGGCACTGGTAGGTTGCACTTTTTTGTCACATCATTTTTCATGTCCTTGATTAGAACCTGATGCATGCAGCTATAGATTAGGAACCACATGGCCATTTTCACACTTCCTTTTGTGATAAAGAGAATAATCAACTACTCCTTGCAACACTAAAGAACTGGTTGGTGACTGGGAGTAAGCCCCAGCTGAAACAGGCAGTGAAATAATTCTAGATGGTTTTACAATTTCTGATAGGATGGCTAGTAAGAAGTGGGAAGAGCATTGTGCATCACCTGATTGTGATTCCTGTCTAAGACAGCAAATCTGTTTCTTGCAACAAACACAGCAGCTGCACCCAAGCCCCTCTTGGAATCAGGAGTGCTCTCACCCTTCCCACTTGTGTCCTTTGGAATAGCATAAAGCTCATAAGAACCCCCATCAATATCTGAGCACAATAACACTGCATTTTCAGCAGCATTGTATGAGAGGGATCTGGGAGCTTGATTCATGGCTGTTGCTCCAGGTCGGCGGATTGAGATCAGAGGATTATCCTTCTGGGAAGAGAAGTCGTATGTGCGAAGGTACCGCTCCTTGATATAGTACAGGGTACTTCCTTGCACAGCAAATGCAGGTCTTTCCCTTTCCAACTTGAAGACTATCATACCACTGTCATGTCCTGCAGCTAAGACATTCATTTCTGGGTGAGCAGCCAAGATCCAAAACCTATCTTGCTCCCTACGGAAAGTTTGCACACCAGTGCGCTTGGACATATCCCATATACGAATGCTCTTGTCCTCAGAGTTTGATACAATTATGTCTTGGCGTGCATGGAACATCACACATGACACATTGTTCACATGACCCCGCAGAGTATCCACCTCCCACGCCTTTGTATCTGATTGAACACAAAACACAATCAGCAGAAAAGGACCACATCCACAATACAGGATTCCTTGCTGTAATCAAAGACTCTTTCATCACATCTTACTTATTCATTAAACACATGGAACAAGGCCCTCAGGCTTAGGTGGACCATATTGTGACATTGGCTCATGATATGAAAACCTTCACACCGAGCACGGTACCAGAAACCATTGCTCCACTGAGAGGCACAATGTCACCCAAAACATTCTTTCACCAGACTACTAATAAGACAAGCATGGTATACAAAAGCTCTCCCAAAGCATGCTTCAAGGCAAAATCAATCAGCTGAGTCACCGAAGTAATCTACCCTGAACAAACCAGCTTATGCTACCTATTAGTAGTCCCACAAATCCATCCCCATCAAGTTTGTGCTCAAGAAGTTGGACACTCAGAATTGTATTTGTTGTTTCACAATCTGCCAAAGATATCATCCAGCTCAATATCTAGACATATTGACAGAAGCATTCAAAACCATAATGCCATTTACCATTCATGCGCCAGAGTTTGACTTGACGGTCATCTGCACCAGAGACAATGAGAGGGAGAGTAGGATGAAAGGAAGCCCAGTTCACACCCCGGTCGTGGCCCTCAAGGACATACTTCACTACCGCATCCCCCCCTCCAAAGAGGTCAGTATTCATTTGTGTCAGGCGCATCAAATCATCAGCTGGTGCCACATTCTTTTTCTTCAAAGCACCAATGTCCCAGACTCGAACTGTCTGGTCTAGAGATGCCGAAACCACTAAATCCTCCTTCAGGTGAAAAGATGCACACATCACATAATGGTTGTGGCCTGTTAGGACTGAGATGCATGTGCGGGATTGCCAGTTCCATATCCGGATGGTTTGATCATCACTTGCTGAAACAATCCAGGGAGACTCGTGATGGAACTGCACAGTCCGAATGTAGTCCAAGTGGCCGAGGAGAGTGAAGAGGCAACGCCTCAGTTTATAGTTCCACACCTTAATCTTGTAGTCATCCCCTACATTTTACAACACATGATGTTTCAAGAAACACCCTGAATGATCATGAAGGCAACTTTCAATAAAATAGATGGAACAAAATCCAGAAGATGATGTAACAAAAGGAGTAAGGAAAGCAGCACAAAACCTCCAGAGACGAAGAGAGGTTGAGACTTATGGAAATGGACGCCCCTAACAGGACCTTCATGCTCATCAAATCGGTCAATCAGTGTGCCCATTCGATAATCCCACAGCTGGATGACACCACTGTGTAAGCTGGCTAGAATCCATGGCCGCTTGGGATGGAAGCTCAATCCTTTCACACGATTGCTCTTGGTCTCAAACTTGGTAAGCATTGTGCCTACCTACTTCCCACACTATGTGACCCAGCAAGAATGCAGCCCTCAGACTGCAAGTCCTCCTAATTCAAAATGTCCATCACTGCCTGCACATTTTCTTCCATTACCAGACTGTCTTATCCTGGAGAGCTTCAATGCAGCATGCCAGTTGCCTGGTTTTCACTAACTTTTCTTCGTCTAAGAGCTCCACATCAACATCCCAAACATTGAAAGAAAAATGCCTGCACAAAGCCATTCATTTCCTGGCTTGTAGCAAAATTCCTCCCACTGAAGAGCTTCACTCCAACATCCCAGTTGTCTTTTTTTCCAATCTCCTTTTGAAAAAATGCTCCAGAGCAGCAAGACAAGATATGGAAAAAACCAAGTCACGAAAAAACCCTAGAAAATGAAGCACACCCCCAAAACCCTCTCCAAAAGACAACAACACTTCACAAGAAGAGCAGAGACCTTTCTAGACCTACGAGCTCTTGCTCTAACCTTCCATTCCGAGAATCCTTATGTCCAGAGCTACTGCTGAAAATTTCAACCATAGACAATGATCAGACCTTCTTACCTAGAAAGTTGACAACTGCATGACTATGCGCCCAACTGATCGCGGCTTCAAGACAGAAACTGCAGCTCCAATTGCTGGAAATTTGATGGATCCAGCTTCCGGCAATCTTCAGACACAAACTGTGAAGACCGATCCGGAGGAAAGACAGGTGCGATGCGCATGGACGCGACGGAGTCCAGTAAAAAGAGCGAGTGCGAGCGGAGAGAGCAAAGAAGAAAACGCGCGACGATAGCATGACGAAGAAGAGCCGACGATGCGATTTCTTTTGCTCTTCTTCTCTTCTTTAGGGTTGCCTCTTTGCCAGACATTACCTCTTTCTCTGCGATTTCTTTTCTCTTCTTTAGGGCTACCTCTTTGCAAGACATTACCTCTTTCTCTGCGATTACTTTTGCTCTTCTTTAGGGTTACCTCTTTGCCTTTTGCTCGATCGTTTTTCTTTTTTTTAAGGGTCACCTCTTTGACTATGATTCCTTCTGTTCTCCTCTCTTTCCTTTAGGGTTACATCTTTGAATGCAATTTCTTTTTCAATTATCTTTTAGTTATTTCTTTGCCTGTGATATCTTTTGCTCTTTCTTTTTTTCTTTAAGGTTACCTCTTTGTCGCCGATTCTTTTTGTTCTTTTTTTATTTAGGACTAGTTTGAACCCCGTGCCTGATGCGCATGTGTGTGTGTATTTGACGGTACAAATTACAAAATTATAATTACAAACTACATTTCCAAAACTCTCTGTCTTCCTCTCCACAAGCCATTTTACCAAGGCCATTTCATTTTCTGCCACCATGAAAATGAACACTGCATCTTGGCCAAGCAATTTGTGCACTGTTGCTGGCCTTTGTACATCTAGTCGAAGAAGCACATCTTGTCCATTGAGCATGCAATCCCGAACCTGTTTGGGAAAAAATTAAATAAATTTCAAATCTCTTGGTATATCTAAGAATAATAGCCCATCTAACCTCCCTTTGCAAAAAAGTTGTAAAAGTGTATAGAATGACGACGACGGAAGTGTGTTCAGAAGGATTCCAAAAATGCCCACACAAAAAAGCAAAGGAAGGCAATAAGCAACTGGAACGAGGGTTGTTCACATGGGAAGTCCCAAACCCTAACGTCGTCTCGCCTCACTTTCCTCATCATCATCATCGCTTGTCACCACCACCCACTGGCCACACAGAATCACGTGTTCCTATTGGCCAACATCCTAGGCCATGGGCTAGAGTTGTTCAGACACACAACGGGTGGATCCTCCTCTTCCAGTGGCCAATGTGGTTTTCAAAGTTATAACTAATAATAGGGCCATAAGTATTATTACATGTATATATGTATATGTATTTTTTTAATTTTAAAAAAATTTGTTTGTCGGTTTTTCTTTTTAACCATGTCTGTGTGCAAACATAGTATTAGTGTATCAAATAAATAAGTACCCCCAGTTTATAATGGGGGTATTAGCCCAGGCCCAAAATGGTGACGAATAATTTTGGAAATAGAAATTTAATGCAGCCAATGGAAAGGTTCAGCATGCACTCAAAGTGCTTTGATTTTTTTTCTTTAAAATTTTGGGTGGGGGCGACAAGGGGGTGGGGGAAGGATTTTTTTTCTTTTTTCCTTTATTCCCAACATGTTCCCTTTAAGTTCCCAAGTTGTTCCCATCAAGTTCCCAATTTGTTCCCCAAGGGTGTTCCCAATAGCACTTCATTTTAATCCCATATTAAGGCTGGTAAAAGATGGATCAAAGTTATCCCCATGCAAATTTTGACTTAATTGATGACACGTTTGTATGACACCATCAAAACAGTAGCCAACAGATATGCATGTAACAACACACACACTCTTTTAAAGAAAAAGAGAAATTTGGCAACAAAGTTTTGAAAAACAAAAAATACTTCACCAAAAAAAAGGTCACCTCTTCTAGCAAGGGTGAAAGGGACTAAAAAACAATAATGCAATTTCATATGGTCCCACATTTTGAAGAATGGTCACCAAATGTTACTGGGAATTTTAAGTTCATTATTTGAGAGTGGCCAAGGTGAACCATCCTCTACACTAATATTCTCACCTTCTTGACTAGAACATCCTTATTACACATTATAGGCATGCAAGGCCAAGGGCAAGCTAGGATCTGCAATCGGCCAAAATTGTTGTGTAACAACTATTACAAAATTGGCAAGGTCTGCTGATTAGGTCTACAGAATTGGCACCCATGCTAAACAGCTGATTTCGGATGAAAAGGTCAGTCCATCAAAAGGGAGAATAAGACCTAACAGCTGTTGTTGATGCTTCCTTCCAAAATGGGTACATGAGGAAAAAAAAAACAACTTCTAACATTATTGCCTGAGACTATTCTGGAAAAAAAGCTTGTGTAGTTTGGAAAGTAGCAATTACATACCAAACCCAAAGCTTAATCTTGTTCCTTTATACCAAAACAGACCATGATGGGACGGATGGATGATGGGACAAATGGATGAAATGATGCTTCATGTCACAACATCCTTTACCTCCTCGCATGTAATTTCTTTTGCTCTTCTTTTATTTGTAGGATTAACTCTTTGCATGTTGAAATATTTCCTCAATTTTTTTTAGGGTTACCTCCTTGCATGTAATTTCTTTTGTATTCTTTAGGGCTAACTTTTTGCTTGTTGAAATCTTTCCTTGACATGATAGAATTCATCCAATCTTTTGTATTTTTTAATTTTTGGGTTGCTTAATTTTAAATGTCATATTAAACAATATTAATTGATTGGGTTTGTCAATATCAAATGAAAATTCTGAATTTGATTTATAGTTTTTCATTTGTAGTTCATCTAATTATTTATATGGCGGATTTTTCATAGTTGATATACCACAAAATTTCAAATGTAAATAATTCATTATTCATACAACATTGACTAAGCTTTATATGATTTGTTCATGATCCATAGTGGATATATGACTAAATTTCAATTTTAGTTCATAGTTGATATTTGGAAGTAGATTGTTGATGTGTCAATTTATAATTTGTCTAGAGTAGGGCAATCCAGGTGTGATACCTTGTAACCTCCTCATACACATAACTTTTGTTTAGACATTTTCAAGCTTTTGATCGGCCCTCCCCTTGTCTTTCATGATACAAAACTTTTCCCTTTTTCTTTTGTCCATCTCCAAGAAGGTGATGAAATTTTCATTCACACAAATGAAGATTATTGATTATGTTAAATAACATTTATGAGGAATGGAGGCTACCAATGGGTAACGTGTCCCCCTTAACTCTTTTGCCACTACCATGGCTTAGTAATGACTAGGGACATGTTACCCATTGGTAGTCCCCATTCCTCATAAATGTTATTTAGTTTGTAACCAATCCTTCGAGCTAGATTGTTTATGTATTAATTTTTTATTTGTCTAGAGCAAGGTATTCCAAGTGTAGTAGCTTGCAACTTCATACACACAACTTTTATTTAGACATTTTTCAAGCTTTTTATCAACCCTTCCTTTGTTTTTCACAATGCAAAACTTCTCTCCCCTTTTTCATTTATCCATTTACAAAAAGGTTACAAAACTTTTGGTCCATCTACAAGAAAGGTATGAAAGTTCTCATCCATTTATAAGAAGATTATGAAATTTTTCATCCACACACATGAAGGTTATCTATTTGCTATGTCGGATAATATTTATGAAAAGAAGGCTACCAATCGGTAGCCCATCCCCTATAATTCTTTCACCATTGCCATGGCTTAACAAATATTAGTTCATCATTTATAAATCATTAAATAAATGTTATGGTTCTTTTTTTTATTGTTCAAGGCCTATAATTAATGATATGTTATTAGATTTCATCTATAGTTCATAATTCATCATTTATATCCTTTATAATTCATATTTTGTCAATCATATGGAATATGAAACTACTGACTTACAATGTTTACCATTATAAATAAAGTCATCAACTTTGTCTATACCATACATATAACAAAAACATTAAATAATTCTAAAAAAGATGGGAAGAAAAACCAAAAAATTGATTTCCTCTTGGCAAAGTTTGCCTTTATATGTATTCTTGATTGTTGAAACCTTGAAATATTTAAATTGGTATTGTCAAAACCATTTTTTGGGAAAAAAAATTTGGACAAACTTTACCAATTATCGTAATATCAGGGCGGCTTCTGCAGTTTTCTAAGGTATAATCAATTTAATCCAAAAATTTTGGTTCAACAACTACCTTGTTAATTTTGAAATTTTCAACATATGTCTAATATGTCTAATAAAATTTGTTAGTATTTTAAAGATATTTCATTGTGTTAGTGGTCATATGGATGTAAAACAACTGATTTGGCAAGCAAGTCCTTGGTTCAAAACCAACTAGCACCTTGAATGTCTTTTTGAAATTTTCAACAAAAAGGATTGAATTTTTTTTGAAAATTTCGACAAAGTTGAAAATAATTTAACTTATGTCAAAGTTGCCCAAGTGCTACGATATCCATTGTAGGTATGGTAGTTCATCATTTGTAGTTAGTTGTTCATAGATCATCAAATGACTTTTTTGTGCATTTATCATAGTTCATGGTCCATGGTTGATGTATCAATAAGTTTTATTGTAATTCATAATTCATTATCCATAAGTAATACAACATTTTTAAATGAAGATTTATCCCTATAAATGAACATCATGAATTTCATTGTTTGTAGGCTGTTATTCATAATCATTGAATATCATTTGTTGAAGGTGAATCGTTGAAGGTTGTCCAAAAATACTTGCACATGGTGAAACCATGCAATTTCAATTCTTAACCATTTTTAAAAACATTTTAATGACATTGTAAATTTTTTCTGTTTTTCATATTTAACATATGGTTTATGTTCCATAATGTATTTATCATTTGTAATACATTGTCCATGGGTTCATATAAGAACATCTCCACCAATACATTTCATCTAATCTTCATCCATAAGTGATGAACTTCATTTATAGTTCATTATTTGTAATTCACCATTCAATATACCTATTTTTGAATGAATTGTTTAATTCATTATTCATAATTCATGGTCTATGATAAATATATCATCAAATTTCATATGTGATTCATAGTTCATCATTAATAAATCATTGAATGAATTGTATGGTTCATTTTCATAATTCATGGTCCACAGTTGATATACCACATTTCTTTTCATGAAGAAAAAATATAATTATAAAAAACATTAAAATTTGAAGGTTAAGATTGATTTCCGGGGAAAAAAAAAAAAACTTTTCAATATTAGATTTGTGGTCATAATATGTTCTTTCACAAGTCATACATAGGGAAGTTGAAATATCTTTTTTTTAAAAATTAATATAACTCAAAAATATGGTTGGATTTGTAACATATATCACATAATTATACAAGATTTTTCACAAATATGGATATTTCAATATTATGAACATTGTTGTATACGTCTACATTATTTTTAGTTCATTCCTAATATTTAAAATTGAATATTATTTTTTAACAATGTCTTTCGTATGGTTAATTGGCTTGTTTTTGTTTTTTGAAGTTATCAATATGAAAGAAGAATGTTGTCAAATAAATAACTATAAATAAAAATTTGAATGTAAAGTCATCTTGTGTAGGTATTTTACTTTAAGCCTTTAAAAGCCATGTGTCCCAAAATTGAAAAGTGCCTTGATATCATTCAAAGTTAGTTTGTCAATTTGTCATACATCACATTTTCTTTCCATAATTCAAGGCAAATTATTATTTTCTTTTTTTAGTTACATGATATTTGATTTATGTGCAAATGGAGGTGACATTTTGTGTTTACACAGAAGCATTCATGTTTTTGATTCATGATGTTTATGTTGTGTGGAAATGTTGATCATATCGTAATACCTAGCTGCATTCGGGACACAAGTGCTAAATAATTTATTTATTTTAAAATTTAAGATTCACCATGTGAGTTTTTAATTTTGAATTTTTCAACATATAACACATTTAGATATTAAATTCTAACTCAACTTCAAAGTTTTTTTATTGTCCTTGTGATCAATGTGTTCACAACTAATGTGCTTATTTGTATTAAGCTAGGTTCAGTTCTAGATTTTTGTAATTTAAATTTTTGAAATTTTTGACAACAAGGTTAAAGATATTTTAAAAATTTTGGTAAATTTTTTTTTGAATTTATGTAGAAGTCGCCCATGTCCTATGGTAATCATGATGATGGCTATTAATGTTCCTCCTAAGTTAAAATGCCAAATAGTAAGTTGATTTGTTAAATTATATTTTGGTTGGTGTGAAATTTTTGATCCCAAGTTAATGATTTTTAATTTTGCCAACCATTTATTATGAGATAGAAAAAACAACCAAATAAAATGGTGGTATGATTATTTCATGTTTGCCATCCTTGTTGGTAAACACAATTTCTTCCCAAAAATCCAAGGTAACGTCCAAAGGGTACAAAATTGTCTTTCCAACCAACACATCATATGATGTAGCATGTGTAAACATGGCACGAACTTGCACTACGGTGTAATATGTTGGTTTGTTAGGATTAACTTGAATAACAACCTTGTGTTTGGTTAATCCTTGAGCTCACTTTGATCCAACCATGGATGTCAAAATTTGCTATGGGCATGGCTCCAAATTAGCATCAGTCATCCTAGACCTTCCATTGTTGCTTTGCCCAACATCAAAGGTTGAACACTTGAATCCAACAAAATCCTCTAAGGTTAGTAATGTCATCCTAATACCCCCCTCAACTAGAAAAATCCATGCTCATTATGTACCACAATGACATCAAGAAAGATGCATGCCCTATCAACTAGTGATCATGTTGGAAGTTCATGCAATTGGTTGTTACAACATGCCAAGGTGACACCTCCATAACATGTGGTGGACTAGCCTTGGGAACACCCTCAAAAGCCCTCACTTGACTTGAGTCATCTACTAATGCATTTAACATCCTTGTGGTGTCCCCATCACATAAATGTAGCTACAAATCAAAATATTGTTGCCAATTGAAAACCAGGCAATGCCAATCTTGTGATTGAAAATAACGGTGTCTAACACCACCTTGGCTGCCTCCAACATACTATTTGGGGTCTTGGCTCCAAAAAAAATATTATTGTCTTCATCATAATTGGTACAATATCATGAGTAGATGCCCCCATAGGATGGCAAATTGTGTCTACCAACATAAAAAATTATGGAAAGTGAAGTTGGTGTTGAACCTCACCACACTTAAGGTTGAACTTTTCATTAACACTTTGTGGTTTTGACACACATTGACCCCTACAATTGAACAATTTTGTACACTTTGAGGTTTATGACCGGACAAGGATATTAAATTTCAAATTTTATTTTGGAATTATTTATGAATTTTGTTGAAAATTCATAACTTTCTTGTACAAAGTCCAAATCAGGTGATTTTTTTGTCATTGACTTTTTGGAGATTCTAACATTATGAGAAAAACCTGCAAACAATATTTGGAGACAAAAGTTTTGGAGGTCCAAAGGATATTTTCCCTATTTCTTGAATTAATTTCCATTAATTATGGGAAAATTCATCTTTTTGCATTTGGAGGTGGATTCAAGTGTCATCTTTGCTAGTATGATTCTTGAGTGGGAGGTCACATGTATGGGGAATTTCAATGTGTTTCGAATTGAAAAGTTTTGGAATTGCAAATTTGCTGTGTTAGCAATTCTTAACACCTGAATTTTTTCTTTGCTGGTACACTTCATTTATCCCTACCCACATGTGGAAGAGTGTTGAACCATCAACAAATTTTCATATTTTAATTATTGTTGTAATTTCCGAACAAAAATTACAAAAAGTGGGGGTTATGTTGTATGAAAATTACCTCACTTTTGTGTCATTGGGATTGCACTTCTGTTTTTATTTCCATGTTGGTTGGGTTGCGAATTGCCTAAACATAAAAATTAAGGTTTAGTGGAAGATATATTATTATTTTTGTGTTGTTAAATTCAATGTTGTTGGGGTGAGATTGGAATAATGACCAATAGACCTTTGTGATGGTGAGATTTAGTTAATGGCTAGTAGACCACATTTGTCGTTTTCACAATTGTGAAAGCCCCAAGTGCATTTTGGCCCTATGGAACATTTTTGTGGATGTAAGTGCCTTAACCATACAACTGTAACATCTTTGGGTTACCATGTAATTGGAATTTGGGGGGTTAATGATAAGTTGTAACAAGTTCAACATCCATGTAGGATTAGTTTAAACCATAAGTGCATCAACCCTATGTGACGGTGGTTTTAGGGTTGTTTACCCATATTAGGGTTAAGATTGACTATGGACAACATTCAAGCTTATGAGATAGGGAACAAGTTCATCAATGGATTCATAAGGTGAATGATGAACTTTAGACCACCCAACCACCTATAGTGTTAGTGGAGGAGGATTCTTTAGATTTAGAGGTAGATTTACCTTTGAAAACAATTTTTACATTGTTGTTGTGGGACATGGAAGATATGTATGGCACCTCAAAGGGACCTTGTTAATATTTAGGAATGGTTGGCACCATCGAATTGGATGATTTCATTTATAAGTTCGATACTTGGTGTGATATGTAGCAACTACGAAATCCATAGTTGTCTATTCCTTTCTTTGTATGGAAAGGTTTGTTTCAACATTTGGAAGGGCAACCCATGGATGATTACCACAAGTTCTGCCAAGTCCATGATGTTGAAATTGAAGAATGGTGTGTTTATTGATCACCACATTACTTTTCTATCACCATGGGTCGAACTATTACCTCTAGCAGTGTAGCAACATTGAACAGTCATTTTAGGAGTATTACTATAATTTTTTCCACCGTTAGTGTTACTACAATTATGGTTCAGGTTTTGCTTACTTTCAACCCAATTATAAAGTTTTTCAAGGAGTTACACACTAATTATTAGGGGGTGAAGATTCAGAAACTTCGCATTTTGTAAGAGTTTCAGCGTAAACCTCATGAGAGTTTGCAAGAGGCTTATGCCCATATGTAGAAATTGATCACAATGATTTAGGGAGTCGTAGAAGCCCAACTTGTTCAATTTTGGTATGGGATTCTCGATAAGGATCTTAGGTGTCAAATGAAAGACATTATGTCAAGTCAGCCCACATAATCGACATTGGCTCATGTGTTCTAGGTTTTTGGAATGCATTGAGTTGAACATGATTGAAAAAAAGGTGGTTACTATTGGGTTCAACAAGGAGACCCCAAAACCCCCTTCGACACCATCTACTCAATAGGCACGTGGTCGGCCTGTTAAAGCTCCACTACAAGAGGCCAAGGGGCTTAAACAAGAATCTAGAGGTGGTTCTTCATCATATTCTATGAAACAAAAGAAATAGGAGAAATTTTGGAGATGTGGTGGGCCTCATCACAAGAGGGATTGTCCTAATCCACCTTGGCCTACCACCAACAATACCAACCTTAGCCAACCTTGTGTTCATTGCAAGGTTTATGGTCATGACATCAACCATTGCTTTACATTGCACCCTGAATTTTGATAAGCTTAGCCCTAGGCAAGTAATGCAGGGAAACCCCAAAAATTTGGCAAGGTCCAGAAATAGAAAAGTAAAACTAAAGGTGGATCAACCACCAAATTAGCTCCAAACCAACCCAACACCATGGAAGCATGATTTGCACATTTGGAGGCATTAATGATAAGTATGGCTTCCAGCAAGGTGGCACATGTCAAGCCCCATGCATTTGGGTTAGGAAGGATTCAAGACTATGAAGACACAAAATATTTTGGTTCAAATCCAAGATTTTTTTGTGGAGCTAGTTTTTTAGGACCATTGGTTTTAAATAATGTCATGATGGATATTCTAGGCGATCACATTTTAGGGCTAGCCAATGATGGAAACCTAGTTAGGTTTTCAACTTGGTTAAAGTTATTTCATTATAATATCACTATGTAAACATTGTGTAACACTATTAGTTGACATAATTCACTATTATAATTTATTGTGATAAAAAGGTTTATTTTTATGTTGTTATTTTAAATATCCTATGTTATTTTATGATATACCTTATATTATTTTAGGTTATTTTAGTTATTTTAATTTATATCCTAAGTTATTATAAGTTATTATAAGTTATTAGAAATTATTATACCTTAAACTATTATACATTATTCTACCTTAAGGTTTTTTAATTAATTTATTATAAGTTTTTTAATTTTAAATTATTTTAAATTAAATTATTCAAGTAACCTTAAGTTATTATATTTTAAGTTAATAAATGTTCTTTTGAGTTATATTTTAAGTTATTTAAAGTCATTTTACTTTATGTTATAATAAACTGTTTTATTTTAAGTATAACAATTTAAAATATAATAGAATGACCTAAGGTAAAATAACCTATAATAACCTACAATAAAATAATTACCAATAGCCTATGATAATATAGCCTATAATATCCAACAATAATTTATAATATAATAGCCACCAATAGTTGTAATATAACCTAGAATAACAAAAAATAACCACTAATAAAATAGCCACTAATAGCCACCAGGGTGAAAACACAGTAAGGGTGAATCACTTTTCACCCAAAAAAAATGATGTATAATGAGTATTATAGTATGCAATAAGTTAATATTTTGATGGTATCCTTTGGCTATCCTAAAGACAAACAAAAAACTTTAAAGTTTATATGACAACCTTTTGGAACTCAAAGTTTATTTTGAGTCAAAATTAATCCCAATAGTTAGATGAAGAGGATTGGATAAAATTAATGTACATATAGTATATAACTTACAATTTTTCAACGGCCATAAGGCTTCATGTTTGTGCTTCATAAAACATTATCAAACAAAAGAAAATTTAAAATCTTTTCTTCTTTGATATGGTGGTGGTTTTTTAAAAATAAAATAAAATCATGCATTTATTGTTCAAAAATGCAAAAAACACATTTTTAAAATGAAATTTCATCTAAAAAATTTAAATCTCTAAATGGTCTTAGATTTAATTAATGTATATCAATATCATACACCATAAAATAATTCACCCAAAAATTCCACTCACAACCTTAGTTTTGAAATATATATGTAATTTTTTCAAATTGTGTGATAAGTATTATTTTGTCACAAATATATTTCATACATTCAAATTTTTCATTGTTTGTTGGATTTTTTTAAAAATTGATTATATTAAGTTTTAAATTAATCAAATACACTTAAAACAAACAAAAATAATTTAGGATGTGATGTCCATACATTACAAAAAAAATTAATTGCAGAAAGATTATATTTGTGATTACAATTTTTGGGGGGTTTAGTGTGTTTATGCCCACCAATATAATAATCACTAATAGCCATTAATAAAATAGCCATTATAACCATCAATAGCCACCGATAGCCAATAATATAATAACCATTAATAACCACCAATAACCTATGATAATTTAACCTAAAATAACCACCAATATCCACCAATAGCCATTAATAAAATAGTTCCACTAATAGCCATTAATAGAATAACTACCAATAGCCATTAATAAAATAATCATTAATAGCCACTAATAAAATAACCATTAATAACCACCAATAGCCATTAATAGAATAATTATCAATAATCATGAATAGAATAACCATTAATAGCCACCAATAGAAGAGCAACCAATAGCCACCAATAGAAGAACAACTAGTAACCACCAATAGAATATATAAGCACCAGTAACTAATAATAGCCACCAGTAAAATAACCATCAATATAATAACCACAAATAACCTATGGTAATATAACTTAAAATATCCAATAATAACATAAGGTGAAATAACCAAAATAACCAACAATAACCTCACATAGCCGAAAATAACCTAAGATGAAATAGTTTAGAATAGCCAAAAATAATTTATAATAGTTGCAAATAACCTAAAGTGAAATAGTCTACAATAGCCAAAAAAATAAAAAATAACCATAAATAATTATAAATAATATAGGGTGAAATAACTTAGAACAATGGAAAATAGTTCTATAATAGTTGAGAGTAGTTTAACATAAGTAGTATTATTATATTAATAAAAAAATTATCAATTTATTAAACATTTTTTCGAAAGAATTGTCATTGAAATGTTATTGAATAATGATATATTTTTTAAAAATTGTTCAAATGATTTTACATTTTCAAAAGAAAATAAATGTAATTATGTACATTATTGAAAAATAAAAATAAAACTTTAATGATTTCATTTGGAGAAATTCTCAATAATATATGAATTTTCAATGTTTATGTTTTTGTAATGTTTAAAATGAAGTATTTGATAAATAAAATGTAATGTAATACATTATCACAATAAGTGTGGTGGCTTGATGGTAGGGGTGTTTGTTTACATTTTAAAAGTCAAGGGATCAAACTTCACAAATGGCGTGTTTGTGGTCAACAATGGTAAGTTGACTGAATATTCTTTTATGTAGTTCTCCAAAATAGGTGCCTACTTATGTTAATTACATGACCTATGTATTTAAGCTAGGTTTTAAACCTAACATAAGTAGTGACACATGTCAATAATTCATAGGCTAAAAAAATCATGAAATTATCAATAATGTTAAATATTAAATAATTTAAATGTAATTGATTTCCATGCTACATTATTAATTGACTAGGAAATGAAATAACTTGGTAAATTTGTATTTCACTAAGTACTAGTGAACCAATTCACTATCTGTAGCAAATGGTCCCCACTCATTATGGGGTTGACTAGTTTCACCATGGTAAGAATGTCCAAATTCGTTCAAAATTTAGTGAACCCTAAAATGAACTAGGACGCATTTTGGTATAGGTGTATAATGAATTTAATCAATGTAATTGGAAAATTCACAACAATTTGAAACATCTCCAAAGTGAGCATGAGCATATGACTCAAGATTACAACAAATGAAATAGTTTAACATGCAACAAAAGAAGATTATAACATCTTTAAAACAAACTTGTCAAAAGCTTAAAGAATAATTAATGTTTGCCAACATTGAATTAAGAAATAAACCCAAGATTTGAAAGCTCATATCCAAGATTGGAAGGGCAAATTAGAGATGGCAAAGGTGCAATTGAGCAAACCAACCCATGCATGTATTTAAATTAATTCTAGACTAAAATCTTAATTTTGGACATTTATAACTTGGTGACTAGGGTAAAGTTTTCTATTGAATTTGAAACAAAATATTGAAAACAATTATTTATTGGTTCATCTAGTTAGACAAAACATCATTAATATTTATTGTTGTACCATATGGTGACCCCAAATCAAAGTTTATTTTCAAATTTCCAATCTTCAAATGATCATTTGTTAATTTTGGACTTTTTGAAAGTCCAAAATGATTTAATAACATAATAGTAAGTCCTAATTGTCACAATGGATAACACATTGAAAGAATTTAAGGAATTCATGTTGGCCAACACGGACTTTGTTCAAAGTGCAGAATTAGGCCTTAGGGGATAAAAATCCCAAGTGGAAATAGTGGTGGAAGACATTTCAAGAATTCACATCGGAGCAAATCCAGGAGACCGTGGAGTTGGCCATAGTTGATGAACATATTTACCAATTGGAACTACAAGCCTACTAAATCACTTTTCCATATTTCAAGTATGAACCACCCTCTTTTGTGTATTTGGAAATCGGAACCAATATTAAGGCAAAACATCATTTGCTTTTGTATTTGAACAAAGGGAACAACTTGTTGTAATCACCAAACCCATCAATCCAATTAAAAGAAGAACATGTTTAGAAATCATACCTTTACTTGTTACAACTTCAACTATACTTGTTGAAGTTATTTTTGAACATGTTACACCATCATTTAGGGTGAGTAGCAAATTAGAAACCTTAAAGTTTTTAATTACTACCATACCATTGACCCCACCCCAATAGGTGTAGGTCCAGATAGTACTAGTTTCCAACACACCTCATGCATTAGAGATATTTACAATGTTTACAATGTTTACAACAACTTTTGAAAAAAATCTAATCAATAGAATATTATAACAGAAACATGTATTTAGATTTTAAACCGAACTAAACTTGTGGAGAAAGCCAATGTTGTACCAGCCAAAGGAGTTATCAACCAACTTGTTGCAAAAAAAGATGTTAATATAAAATCTTAGAATTAGTATTTCAAGGATGAAATGTAGTTTTGAAAAGGGGATAATGTTAATTTGAATTATTTGTTAATCGATATTTGGATGATTTAGTAATAACTTAATCAGTGATATTATTGAACTAGTTATATATGTTAGACAAGTAGTTGGCAGAACTGATAGTTTGCAGAAGAAATAAATTGAAAAGATGTTGATTTTTGAATTTTGGAACTATTAGTGATAATACTGGCTAGTGATAGTTTAAATGGTCTATTAAGACTGTTTAAGTTTTGAAATAGCTTGTATATAACTAGGAGGAGGAACTTGATTTTTATATTGAAATTTTATGTTTTATTTTTTTCACTTTGAAATGAAAAATGAAACACTTTCTTTTTTCAATTCTATTTTCTTGAAGTTTCATGTAATTTGAATACATGTTTGCTTTAGAAATTATATATAGGATTTAAAAATTTTCATTTTTGAATATACTTGTTGTTATTTTCATAACTAGTTATTAAACAAATAAGAGGTTAGAAAATTTAATGGGAATATAAAAAACCCCATTAACAAAAAGAAGCTTCAAGCTTAAAATTTAAAATTAAATGACATTTAAACTTACTCAGGATGAATTAACAATCTTAAATCAATATTAATGTTGCTTAGTTCTTTTATAAAAAAACCAAAAAGGTAAGATATTGTTAATTTTAAATTTTATATCATACAACATATCAATATTTTAAGAATTTAAAAGTTCAAATTCACATGTTGTCAATTTCCTTATCAAAATATTACCCTTGCTTATTAATTTAAATGTTATTTGTTTAATAATACCAATTTGTTACACATAAGGGTTCATTTTCAAATACCCACCTAGAAATTCACCTTGTATACAACCCCAATAGGTTTTAGGGTTTAAGTTTTTTTTTTCTAACCATGGATTCTTTTGGGGGATTATTCTAACCCATACATGTGCATATGATTTTACAAATATGTTTGAAATAATGTTTAAACAAAACACATGATTTGTTTTCCTAGGTTTTAATGAACCCAACTTTCACCTAATTATTTATAACTTTATCATAAACTCACCCAAAAACTAATTAGAAAACCCAATAATTAACCTTTCATAGCTTGATAAAAAAGACCAACAATTACACAAAATCAATGAAATTGAATGAAATGTTATTATCATTACATGAAAAGTTGCAAATTGTAACAAACAAATTTAATATGTAAAGATTGAAAACCTACTTTAATGAAAATTCCAAACATACATGTAGATTTTGATGATAGACTAATTATAGCCATCTCATAAAGATCTTGCCAATTCTTTGGATGTTACCCTCTAGGTGAGTAGGTTTTCTAACCAATTTTTAATAGATTTGAAAATCAATAGGTATGTTATTGTTAATAACAATATTGATAATTGTTCATTTCCCCAATAACCAACAACCATTGGTAAAGATGTATCATTTTCAATCCATAATTGTTTGAGTGCTCACATGAATTTGAACTTGTTTCAATGATTTGATACTCTTCCATTGTTGGCATATTTAATAATTTAAAAAAAAAACTATTTGGAAATGTTTTTTATAATGTGTTTGCGTAAGCTTTTTCATAGCAAAATGGGAGCAAAACTCCCACATGAACAATTTTTTTTCCATAAGCACATTGGAATTGGAATTTCCATGCTAAACAAATTGAACCAACTAATTTAAGTAACATCAATCATGAAACCCTAGAAAAAACATTAGCAACATTGTGTTGTTTTATTCATGTTATTTAACATTATTGAAAACAACACCTTATTCTATATCATTTGTTTTCATATCATAGATAACAATATTATACCAACATGGGTAGGTTTAATAAATTGTTGACGTATATTTAATATTTCTCTTAGAATTCGACCATACTTGTTTTAAAAATAAAAATAAAATTTTTTTCTTGGGTATTTTTTAGCGTTTTAAGTAATCTTCAAAATATCCAACAAGGCATCCTTCAAAATAAACGATTTGACTTATTTTAGTTGTTATGAATGAATAAAAAAAAGACATGGAATCTAAAGTACTAATAATAGGGAAAATCATGGTCATACACATTTATGACTAATTAGTTCATTAGACTTATTTTTAACCTCTTATTCCACCTACTATTGCAATAAAAATAAAATAATCCTATTGATTTTGTTGACTTAATTTTAAGAGGATCAAACAACTATTTGTTTTAAATTTAAATATATTCAACAATACACTTTGAATTTTTTTTGAAGTTGTTAAAAAAATTATTCAAAATGATTTAATGATGAACTTGCTAGGTTATTATAGTAGTCATCTTGGCCTCATCTTAGGCGCATGAATAAACATGGACAACAAGGGTGATCCAATAATGAATCATTTGACTTGGTCAAATCATTTAAAAACTATAAATCCTTTTGTAATCATTTTTCTCACTAATTATATACCACTATCAAACTTATGAGTTCACATTTTGAATATGTGACAAGATACTAAAGCATTTTGATTCAAAACATGATTGTTTAAAGGGAAACAATATAGTTAATTTCATTTTAAATCTAAAATAAAATTGGAGTCATCAATCTTATAATCTTTGATGAATTTTCTTTGTACTTTTAAAAATTAAAACATTTGAATTTTTTTGTCAATCACCAATAGTAAAACATTATTTTCAAAACCCATGTTGATTCTTTCAATGTGGATTGTTTTGTTAATGATGATTTGGTGAAGTTGAAGTCCATTAATGACAATTTGGTGGGCATATGAACAAATGACATTAAAAAAACTTGTAAATGATGTGATTGTTGTTTGAAAACAAATTATGAATTTAGAAACTTGAGTGGATTCATGACAATTGCCCTCAACGAACTATCAACAAGGGCATATTTGTGGTCACCAATGTGAAGTTAACACAAGTAAATGTTTGCTAACATTTGACACATGTTAACGATTCATTCAGAGGTGCAAACTAACCACTAAAAGTAATGCAATGAATGGTGTAATTGGCTAATGCTTGACATTGAATGTGAACAATAATCATTTTGGTATTTGTTCTAATTCAAAATTTTTTTTTTGAACTCCTTATTTGTGTCTATTTCTTTTGCATCCATACCTTGTAAAATTTGAATGTTGGGACCATTTGCAAATTTGAAGTCTATTGCAAAGAATTCACATACAAACATGCCATTGTAGTTTTTCTAAAAGCCCAAGTTACAATGGGATTTTACTATTAAAATTATCATTTATTTGCCAAAATTTTAAAACCACGGATGAAATTTAACATTATTGTCATATTTTATAATGACAACTTGGAATATATAATTAGAAGATGAAATTTGTAAACATTTTAGCACTTGCTAAATGTTTTTTTAACATATTTTGGAAAGTTATCACATAGCTTTTACCTTGTATGAGATCAAGGTTTTCTTTCTAATGTTGCGTGAGTGGCAATCATTCGTAACAAGATGAAACAACCTTTTTTTATATAAAAATAAAAAATGCATGCATCCTAGTATATTTTTTACTACTACATTAAAACTTCACAATTTTTTCATTATGAAATGGAAAAATGGCTGAAAAACCTCAAAATTATCAAATTATCATGGTTTTTTCCACTATTCTGAAAAAGACATTTGCCACTGAACAATAAGAATAAAAATAAAAAGGTAGAGGCAAACATCCTCTATAAAAAAGTGTTAAGGTTTGTGCACCTTGAGTATAATCTTTGAATAAAATTAAAAAATGATGTGTTAAAAACTTCTTGTTAAAATCTTCAAAGCTTGTTGCAATTTGCATGTCTTTTGCATTCACCATGTAAGTACTAATTCCTTAAAGCAATTATTCAAAACAATTCAAGTTGCATGTTTTTTGCATTCACCATGTAAGTACTAATTCCTCAAAACAATTATTACAAAACTCTCATTTGTGCCATCTTGTAGGACACAAACTTTTTCCTTGGCAAAGGCACAAACCCTAGGAGGCTATTACAACATTTTAAGTGCAAATTTATCAAACTCCTCAAAACAATTCAAAACTCTCATTCTAATAATCTCATTGACCATAAAGGTTTAGTTCACCTTTAGGTACAAGCTTATTCTACAGACCCTTTATAGCATAGCTTGATGCCACTTTCCACGTTGAAAAGACCAATAATTAGTTTCTTTCAAATAATTCATTTTTAAATTGTTACTTTTTCCATGATCTACTATGATATTGTTGTATAAAGAGTGAAATTATTCAGATTATAGTCTGCAACAATCATGATGATTTTCCACACCTCAAGACTCAGCTTCATATTTTCAAGAGAATTCATTTCACTATTTGAAGGATTCTTTGGTGACAAAATTGACCCTAGAGTAAAGTACTTGTGTGCACTTTTTACCCTAATACTACAACATTGTTTGTACATAGAGTTGTAGACTGTTAAAAAAGCATTATCTTGAACATGATAAAAAAACTATTATAGAGCTTAAAATTTGGAATATTGAAAAATATTGATCTTTTACATTGTGATGGCATAAGCTAATACAACATGATTTGCCATGTTATGGTCCACTTTAACGAAAGAGAAGGATCCTAGCTGAAGGATCTTTTTGATGTTCAAGGTGGAACATTGAAATGTTCCAAGCTAATTAATTGTGTACATACTTTGCAAAGAGAATAGAAATAGAAACTTACCTTATGGCAATCATTTGATCCATCATCGCATTTTGATCTTCCTTGTTCAATTGTTTGCTTGGCCTCTCTCAAATAGAAAATCTTAGGAACTGAGAGCATTCCTATCTGGAGATGAAGACCAATTAGTGACAGATGAGACAATGGTTTCCCAGATCAGAACAAAGGATGAGATGTACATAGCATTGGAATTTGCCCAAGGAAGGTAAGAGACAGAGAAATTTCATAATTCCTTCTTCAAATCAAATCATCAATATGCTTGATACAAACCCAGCAGGGCTTTTTCTCTCTCCTGTGTTCGTTTCTTAGCTGCTTCTCTAGCTGCCAAGGCAGCAACTTCTTCACTAGAGACAGGTCCTGATTTATCTTCCCTCTTTCTTTTACCCACTTCCAATGATGAGGCAACTCCCCTACCCAACTTACCGGGTACTGAGGACTTTTGGGGGCCTACTGACCCTCGAGAGATTTTGGTGATTGCTTTTGGTGCACCAGAGATACCTGGTGAAGCTTTGCTGAGAGTTGGAGGTCTGGCAATATGATTCCCACCAAGTTGAGATCCTAGTGCAAAAGCTGCAGGTGGTTTTGTTACTGATGACTTTGCTGGTGGAACACCTGCCTCTGCTTGAGCACCCTGAGAAGCTTTCAAGGCTTCCTCTTGTGTTGTCCACTTCCCTGGAAGCACCCACAGTCATCAGTGTGTGATGCCAGACATGACACCGTTGCTGTTACCAACAAGTATAAATTTTAAAACTATATAGATGCATTCTATGTGATAGAACTGACAAATTGATGCCTTCCCTAAACAACCCCTCAGGATCTCTCAGAGTCTTCTTAGACCAAAACCTTCTAGACTGGTTAGTAGGATGCATGTAATGGAGGTCAAAAAAAGTAATCCAGAGATTGGAAGTGCACACCTAGGATATCACTGTAGTAGAAGCCCGAGTTAGGGTCATAATAGTAGCCTGTTGCTGCGTTGAAATGATAGCCTGTCTTTTCATCATATGTCCACTCTGCCAAGCCACACCATTGTCAGGGCCATGCCCAACAAAAAAAAGAAGAATGGCACATGGTCTACCAACTGAGTTTCACTTGGCACTTTATGGCCATGGCTAGTAGTGAATTGAGTTGACAACCAGGTATAAGCCGTGATCATAGCCACTTTGGCAATTGGTTCTATGCTGATCATCCACATTTACAATCTACACTGAGGATGGTTTTCTTGTCTTCAACCCCAACAGGTAACTGAGCTTTGAGAGCAAGACAAAAACAAAAACTCTCACCACTGCTCAGCAAGTATTTCCTTACCAACTTTTTGACCTTCATTTGCACTACTGGGCTGCCTCTGAGCTTCAGTGGACACTTGTCCTCTCTCAGCTGTTGCTTGTGCTACTTTTGGTCCTGTGTCAATAGTAGTTGCTGCAAGCCTCTCAGCTCCTGCTGCGTCTGCTCGCTGGATGGCAGCAAGATCTTTTTCATAGCTTTTCTTGGCTTGCTGCCCACAAGTAGTATGCAAAGCCCTCAACAATATCAGAAACTGTGTAGAGAATGAGAGAGAGACACAAAGCCCACAGTTGACGAAGATTTGGCTCACCACAGAAGATCATATCACAAACAACAGTAGAGAGACACAAGAAAATGAGTCACTTTCTTTTTGTAGAAAGTCTTTTGAGGACTTTTTGTCAGACCTCAAAAGACCCTCAAGCATCCATTGAGGTCTCAGTGTTCATTCTTTCTCATTTCCTTCCACTTTCCATCACAAAATGACAATCAGCTTCCAAAGAAATCACAGAATGATGAACATAGAGAACAGATAAGTGCAAAGTCAGCAAAGCATATTGGTGCTCATATGGCAGAAAGTGCAGAGATGACAGAAATGCAAGAAGAGATTCAACACAAGGCTTGGATGAAACTGCAGAAACACCCAGAGATGGGGTGAAGACACCAAACAGTGTTATCTGTAAGAGGATTTGTGATGTACATTCTTTCAGGAGCATCTCTGCAGCAAAACATGTGCTGAAACATATCCACTTGCCCCAATTTAAACTGCCCCTGGAATCTGTTTCCACCTCCAGTCAATTAAGATGGCATGCAACAAAGAATCAGTCAAGAAGGACATGTGACACACTATGGAGTCTGGACAAACAAAAGACATATGTATGATAAGAACAACATACTGCTTCAATGCGCTCAAGGTCCTTGAGGGCTTGTTGCTTCTCCTTTTCTTTAGCAATGGTGTCCTTTCGTATAGTCGCCAAGCGTGTGGCAACACTCTCTTTGTGACGCTGCCCATATTCATGATTGCGAAGACTGGAGGGATTGTTGGCAATGTAGATTTTGCAGTAGTCACACCACTTCTTGCCTTGGCTCACCCAGTACTGTATACAGAAAACAGACGCACAATGAGCTTATAGGTGCTGCTCTCACATCTACCCCATATTACATGTCATAGTAGAAAGAAGGCTCATATGTGAGATTAGGTCTTTTGAGGTCTGACAATTTATTGAATACATCCTACTACTTTGATAAATGAGCCTATCTTTTGAGCTTCCTCAAATCTCTGCAGCCCTAAAAAGAATTGATCAGAACCCTAGGCAGACGCGTATCTAAACTTGTTCAAACCCTAATCCATGTCTTAATTTTACAACCCCGCTTAAAATGCCCATGGGATTGTGCAACTCAAACTCTGAACCACAGAGCAAAACTTGCAATTTCTTGGGACACAATTCTGTTATCCTTCCACGCAATGTGTCTATGACTGCACTGCTCTATCTAAGTAGTCAAACCCTCCTCATATTCCATGCAAAGTAGAAGAGTAAAACAACAGGATGGAAACAGAAAGCCATAAGTAGTCAAAACTTCTCCATACTTGTAATTTTATTTCACCCAGAATTGAATTGAGAGATGAGCTGGTAACAGGGTAGAGCAATTTCAGATTCAACAATGTATCACCAAATGCAAGGAGAGCGACTCCGATGCTAAAACTCACAGAAAACGAGAGAGAGAGAGAGCGAGAGAGAGAGAGAGAGAGAGAGAGAGAGAGAGAGAGAGAGAGAGAGAGAGAGAGAGAAACAAAGAAAACAAGAGTGAAACACAGAAAATAACAGTGACAGCTGCACACATTATTCTTGAGCTTCAGCAGAATACACAAAGCACATACATACCTCTGTCATATCTGGATATGGAGATGACGATGTCCAATTGATGGATGTGCCTTGTTTGTGCCAAGTTCCACACCGCAGACCACAACAAGAAAGAATGAAACCAGATGGCTCTGAACTATGCCCAGCATATATGCCTACAGTACCACACCTCCTTCCACTGAAGAGAGAGTTTTCACTCCAGCATGATCAGAGCCTGTTTTTTTTAACAGAAATTTCACCGGACAAAAGGTCGAGAGAGCCAACAACAATAGAAGCTATGATAAAACCATGCGATGACACCAATTACTGTTGCCTTGAGTCCCACGCTTCCTTCTACTGAAAAAGCTTCATTAAGAATCGCCAGTCTCAGTTTTCCAAAAAACAATGCGAGAGACATACCCTAGTACCTCTGACTACAGGAATCCTAAACTTTCACAATTTGCTACACGACTTGATCCGGAAACTTCAAAGTGCCCAAACAGAAGTGTTTTTTAAAATTTTTTATTGGGTCTCGCGTATGCAGAATTGCATCCGCGTCGTCTTTCAACGAAGGAATCCGGACTGTGTCGTCGACGCAACCGGAGCTTGCGGTGCGTGCTTGCTTTGCTAGGGCAAAGAAGCTCGATCCGCGCACGGGCCGGGGGAACATGGGAAGCAGCAAGTCGGGCACGGGCAGCAGGTCCCATTTCCGCGTATGAAGTGGAATAAAAAAGTAGTAAATTTAAATAATGTTTCTTAAAACTTTAAAAATAATAAAATAAAATAAAATAATTTGGGTTGGATTCAGGCAATTTTATTAGTTTTTGGGGTGTTTTTTCCAATTTTGTATACCCACCGGAGGAATTAGTCAACTTCGGCTCACAAGTCAAAGAGGAAGTTGTTGAAAATTTTAAGAATCCTACAATATTTTGGCGAGCTGTTGGAACCTATTTTTCTAAGATATGGCGATTTAAAAAAACAAATCCTCAAAATCTAATGACTTTGGCTTGGGGCATTTTTTTTTATTCACCAAAAATCCTTTGTATGAAATCTGGCACTGAAATTTTTTGCCAAAAAGGAAAAAACAAAACACGGGTTCAAATTGGATTCTGCACCCCTTTACTATAAACTTTTCAGGGTGAAGTGCTCTTTCACATGCGTGAAGATCATGTACAAATTTTTGAGTGTATTCGGAGGATATGGTTTGTTGTGTAATTTTTGTGTCGCCAAACTTTTCATTTGAGGAGTGGACATTATAATTTCAAAACGCTTGTATATTTTTGTTGGCATTGCATACCAAGGCAAAGGATATTGTGTGTTTAGATTCATTATAGAGTGTACCTAGTAGCTTAATGGATTTTGGCCCCCCAAGGTAATAGGTCTATTTTTATGTGAGGATTTTTGAAAGATGAAATTTTGGCTTGTGTTGAAACTTGAGATTAGTTATAAAGTTATAATATCTTGAAGGATTTTGGTTTCCTTTAGAGGATTTTTTTTTTTGAGGACTATATTTTTGCATGGTGAAATATTTGAGTTTCCATAATTCTTCTATTGCTTTAAGATATTGCTTTTTAATAATGTAAATGGCAAGGCCACAGTGTGTGATGACACACCCCTTGTTTCTTTACATTTGATTTCAAAATTTCTGATGTAGTCTTTAAGGCTCTTGGGCAAATGCATTACTGGAATGGGGCCCATGCTCGAGAACTGTCCTCACCCCAGAGCTTTACCCTACCCATTGTGAGCTGCACATAGAACGCCATAAAGGGTCTAGTAATTGGTCTTTAAAGTTCCTAATTATGTGACAGAATCTCTCCTGAGTGTGGATTATGTCACATAATGTCCAGTGGTCAGGCCTGGTTGGTTCTGGTCACCCGTTGGTTTGGAGAGAATCATCCTCAAGTAGACATTACATAATGTATAATGATCCTTTTAGGGTGCCGGGGTTTTGGAGGGTTTAGGGTCTAGGGCTTTTTTAGGGCTTTTTAGGGTTTTAGGGTTTTGCAAGCTGACCGATAACGTTCAGTCTGTCCCACCAAGAAATGCGCAGGTGGTGGGGTGAGAGAGATTGCATTTGAGTTTACTTGGGATGCTCTTGGATCGTGAGGAGCCACACAGAGAGAGAGAGAGAGAGAGAGAGAGCAATTGCCAAGGGTTTTGTTTTTGCGAAGCACCAATCTTCATCATCAGTACAGCAATTGCCGTATGCAAGACCTAACTCTCTTCTAGACCATAAGAGCAGCAGCAGCAGCAGCTCCACCACTACATGGAGAAGAAGAGGGGTGTCGTCCAAGAGGAGGAGCTTGCTGCTACATGTCTGTGTGCACCCACAATTAGACTTCACCCATCAGCAACTTGTGCACTACAGTACCGCACTTCTTCTTCCCAGAGCGCAACACCGGGTAGAAACACAGCAGCACTCAGAGATCACGGCAATTGTAAGCTTTCTTGTGTTCTTCTCTCTCTCCTTGTCAGTCTACTACTGCCTTCTTCTCATGGTTTTTGTTGCCGAAAAATGTTGACCTGATATCTTCGGAAAGAAACCGAAAGACTTGACACGTTCTATGCAAGACGCAAGTATCTCATCGTGATTTCTATGTGATCAAACTACATGATTTTATGGGAAGTTTTGAATGCAGTCCCTGCAGGTCAGAGAGAAAAACTGTGGCGGGAGTTCTTTTTGGATCCTTCACAATGGTGGGATCACAGATCCGAGAAGGTAACTAAAATTCAATCCTGTCAGAGTTTACATGTCAATGGAGCCATAGCTCTTGTTGGTGTCAATATTCCTTTTTCTCTCTCTTGGTTGATATCTTGCCATTGTTTAAACTTGGCAGAAATTCTTTTCATTTCCTTTGCAATGCTGGGATAGTAGTAGAAGGCTGGAGAAAGGTAGGTGAATGCAATAGACTTATGGAGAAGGTCAGTGCAGGTTTCTCTGTTCTTATGATACCAATTATGTGTGGGTTGTTGGAGAATACATGACTGATTACCTTTATTGGGATTTCTGGTTGTAGACAAATGAAAGGTACCCAGATTTCAAACATAAGAAGACACAAGAATCACTTTGGCTTGGGGATCGATGAAACCTGCCATGAGTGGCAGCAGAGATTGCTGCAATGACACCAGGAACTGTGCAATTGAGCCCTTTTGCATGGAATCAGAAGCTTACAAAATATGTGAAGGATGGGCAACCTAAGAAGGCAATGCAGCTTTTCCAGCAAATGTGACAAGAAGGAATGAGTCCTGACACATTCACTTTTGTTCAGGTGATTAAGGCATGTGCTGAGTTAGGAGCACTTGAAGATGGCAGGTTTGTTCATAAACAGCTCATTCAAAGTGGTTTTGAGTCTGATGTCTTTGTGGGGAGTAGTTTGGTTGACATGTATGCAAAATGTGGGAGCATGGAGGATGCTTGGAGAGTGTTCAACAAGATGCCATCTCAAGATTTGGTGACTTGGAATGTCATACTTGGAGGATTTGCCATGCATGGGCATGGTAAGGAAGCTCTTAAACATTTTGAACAGATGTGTGAAGAAGGTGTACATCCAGATGATATCACCTTTATTTGTCTTTTGTCAGCTTGTAGCATGCAGGTCTCATGGATGAAGGCATTCGCTGTTATGCTTCAATGGTCACAGACTATGTGATTCCTGCAAAATTGGAACATTACACCTGTATGGTTGACATTCTTGGCCGTGCTGGCCATCTACAGGAGGCAGAGAATATGGTCATGGCAATGCCCTGTAGACCACATGTGGATGCATGGATGGCTTTGCTTGGCGATTGCAGAATTCATGGTAATGTGGAGATTGCAGAATGTGTTGCCAAACAGATTCTTGAAATGGAGCCTGAAAATGCTGTCAGTTATGTACTGCTGTCAAACATATATGCTTCTGCTGGCAAGGGACATCTCTGTGAGAACGAGAATGGCAGAGAAAGGAAAAAGGTGCACAGAAATAGCCAGGTTGCATCTGGATTGAAGTGAATAATGAGGTGCATATGTTTGTAGTAGAGGATTGAGACCACCCCCAGATGATTGAAATTCATGCAGAACTGCAGAGATTGTCGGCATGCATGATGCAGGGTACGCGCCTTGTACGGAATTTGTTCTGGATGATGTGGAAGAAGAAGAAAAGGCATTTCATTTGTGTCACCATAGTGAGAAGCTGGCTATTGCATTTGGGCTCATTAACACAGCTCCTGGTACTCCTCTTCGAATAAGGAAAAAAATGCAGGTTTGCAAAGATTTCCACACTTCCACAAAGTTCATTTCAAAAATAATTGGGAGAGCCATCACAGTGAGGGATGCCAGTCACTTTCATCACTTTGAAGATGGTGTTTGTTCTTGCATGGACTATTGGTGATACCAGTAGTCTGGCTTGTCAATCACTAAATCAAGTTCAGGTATCAATCAAAAAAATTCATGGAGTGTGACTGCTCTGTGGCACGTGCATCTGCTTCATTCTTTTTCCTTCTCAACAATTTTTGGACTAAACTCATGTGAGATGAGAATGCATTGGAAACCTAAATCCAAGTGGCTGAGCAATAGAGAAGGGATTGACCAGCAGGCCCACATTGAGGAATTCTCTTCTGATGATTTCCAAGTGGAGCACTTGTTGGGTTCTTGTGGATACATCAATGTTTCCAGGTATATGATTGGGCTGGGTTCCTTCCTTTCTTTTGCAAGTTTTTGGGAGCCTGGATGTCGAGACATCCTTACCCTCATTTCTCAAAGTCTCAGAGTGTAAACTTCAAATGGAGACAGACTCTGATCTGCTAATCTTAGTTTATGCACGAAATCAAGGGGTGAGAGTTACCCATGGGAGGAAGGGAGACAAAGAGGAGTCTACTCCAAACAGTGAGTTTGAATTTTCGAAAAGGAATTGAGGAAGAGCCAGAGGAGGGTTTCGGCTACAATGCAGAACTTATTCAGACCTACTGCTTTGCAGTTCCCTGCTTGAAACACTGTCTGATTCTGTGTACCCCAGTTCAATTCAAGTAGAATGGAAACACTGATTTGCAAAGTATGAAGAACTGGAATCTCTCCCTCGCCCTTCATCCAACTTGAACCTTCCTCCTCCCTTTATACTATCATCGAAACAGAACGATTTTGCTCCTGATCTTGGTGTATCAAAGTTTTCTAGTCTTGTTGTGAGGCAACCTTGCAAGTGGTCCAAGTTGCTGCATTTCAGAAACATCCATCCTGCTGTGATGGAGCCAGCAGTTGCCCCTCAAAAGGTCCATAGGATGAAGAGATATGCAGCTATCCTTTTGTCTATAAATGTTCTCATTCTTCTCTTGATGGCAGAGGGTTGGTGAGTTACAGTTCTGGCTCTTACTGTTCTGCAGCCACACACCCCCACAACCCCACAACCAGGAAGCATCTTTGGAGGTAACTTGGCAGAGAATGCACCATCTGGTTTTGACAGAGGAGAGGTAATGTGAATAAGTGGGCAGGAAGTTGAGGAGGGAAGTGTGCAGACAAGGTGATCCATGTAGTTGCTTCTCTCAACTGGGGTCCTCCTTTCTTCTATTGTATGACGGGTGGATGAACCTGGTTTACCTGCATCAAGAAATTTGCTTATCTTTTTGAGGTTGATGTTCTCCTCTTTCTGAGATTATGTAGTTTCTCTGGATGGAGGACTGCTGGTAACCACTTTGGGTCCCAGTTTACCTGCAGATTGTATTAAGGGCGGATAAGGAGTGGATTGCATGGGCACTTGTGTCCTTTAATGCCCCATCTTCCTTGTCCTCAGGATGTGATGTGTTGACTTCTTGGTTCATATTGGTGCTGCAGTGGGTCTTCTAGAATCATTATTGCCCCAAGCTAATGGATGGGCATGTGTAGATTTTGGGTGCACCCATCCAATTGATGGGTTGTTTTGAAGTCTACCCATCTACTTGTTGGGTTTCTTCTCAAAATATGAATGTTGGGTAACTGATTTAATCATGCCTCCATATCATTTTATTTTTTTGGTTTGTCACTTGCCTTTTTGTATGGGGAGGTTTCATATCACTATGAAATGTAGCAAAACAATTCATATGACTGATTTTAAAAATGAAATTTGTTTGATAAACATACAAATAAACAGCTTCAATTCCTTGAAATATTATTAAAATGAGGTTCTTAAAAAAATTGATTATGCAAGAATTCATTAAAATAAAACATGCCATATGAACCAATTTTGGAGATTTGCAATTCATGACCCATTTGGTTGAAACTTGACATGAGATGTTTGGCAATTGAGACAACATGTCAAGTAATTTCGCAACATGTTGATCCCATGTATGATGGTAGATATGGTGTGACTTTGTATCGATTAGTTGTGGTTCTATCCAAACTTTAAAACCTTTTTTTTTGGGGGGTGATAGGCCTTAGTGACTGGCCCATTACACAAAAATGTTTCAATACTTTGCACATTTGTTCCCAAAATAAAATCTTCAAAATAGAATTTGCAACTTTCATAACAATATCATTTAGCTTAAATAGAAGATACATATTCTTAAAGATCCAATATTTTTTTTCACAAATGTTTTTTTCTTTGTTGAAAAAAAAACTTGGAAATTTAAACATTTTTGAGAATAGTATAATTAGTGTCAAAACTATCAAGCTAGTAGGGTAACTAGTTTGACATATATCAATATGAATTAATGCACTTATGATTGTCACAAAACTAAAGAAGGCTAAAAAATATATCTCGATACCCCAAACGTGCAACCCCACTACAACTTGTCATTCCAACTATCCATTTAACACACTTTCTTGTTATTCCAACTATCCATTTAACACACTCTCTTGTTATTCCAACTATCAATTGAACACACTTTCAATGCATCTCTCCAAATCTATGCCCAGAACTATTATACTAAATAATTCATTGTCATCGGTAGTACTTAACCAAGCCCAAGTCCTACAATGATGATACATGTTTGAGGTTTACCTTTATTTGAAGGCTCATAAATTGTCTTGAGGTGAGGAAAAGAAGGGTATATGAAAATAATCATCCAATTAATATGCTAATTAACCACTAAATATGTGCTCTATACATTTTATTTCCTTCAATTCCAGTCATTACCGCAAGCAAGATTGTTACCTAATATATTTTGAACATTTGCCACTTGTTGAGTTACCACTTGCCACTAGTGTTTTTGATTTTTTTTTTTTTTTTTCAAAAGTGAACAACTTTTTGTTGGAAACAAAAAAATTACACCAAAAACACTTTCAACCCAAGTTTTTTCTCAAAATTTTTTGAGTGCAAAAATAGCTATAATTGTACATATTATGCACCTTTTTATTTACACTACCTTCTATCTTTCATTTTCACATTTGAACTCTTGGAATGAATGTATGGTAAATGATAAGTATGTACATGTTCCTTTACACTCAAATCAAGTTAATTGAAACATGTAAGGGATAATGTATGTACACATAATAGATTAAAAACAAGAATAAAAATAATTATAAATAAATATTCAAAGTGCAACTCCTTGGCAACAACTTTTCAAGAGAGAAGTTCAATATTCATAAATTATAATCTCTTTGTCAAAGGTAGTGTCCCTTGTTTTCGGTGGGTGCTATATCAATCATTTCAATGCAATATGTAGCCTTAGTCTGGCAACAAAGTGCTTAATCTATATTTTTTTTATCATTTATGTTTGATAATGAAAATTAAAAAATAATAATTTGATCATTTTTTCTCTTCTAAAAATTCATGTTTAAGCAATAATGATTAAAATTATAATTGACATAAAGATAATTATAAGGCATATCCAATGGGTAGTTAAAAAAAAACTTGTTTCGCCAAAACAATCTTTCTTAAGTAACCACAAGAATGAAAGTGCAACATATGACACTTTACACAATCCCAAAACTAACAAATACCAACTATAATGCAATGATCATAAGTAACATCTAATGGTTAATTAAGAGGGGACTCATTTTGTTTTACATGGGTTTCAGAAATTGTGATTTAAAGTTTTGCAATTTCTTTTGTCATTTTTCATATTTTTGATGTAATAAAAAAGGTAAACATTTTTCAAAAAATTTGATAATTAAAAAAATATTAATCAATGCACAAGTAGGCTAAATATTACAATATGTAGTTTAGTGCATGCCAATGGAAAGAGGGCTTGGGTAATGGGAGGAGGAGAAAAGGGGCAAGTTTTTAAGAAGACGGGTTATCATCGACCATGTTGATTGATTGAGGAGTTTGAGATTTGAGTTTATGTTTGTTAAGGATGATGACAAATATATCACACCAAATTTAAATGTAGGTAGATTTGTAGATTTTTGATTGGGAGGGGTGGGAGTTTGGCTTTGATTCTGGTTTCAATTATCGGGTTGGTTATTTTGGTTATGAATTATTTGACTTGTTGATTTCAAAATTTGAAAAACAGAATTATAAAATCAAGATTGAAATTGGAACCAAAAATCAGCCTTCAAGCTAAAACCAAATGCAAAACCGAATCTGGCCCCAAAACCTAGTTCACACATGTTCTAGATTTACACTTTTAGTATTATTTTTTATTTAAAATATTTTTTAAAATTTATTTTTAAAATTTTAATTATATTTTTTCTAATTGGGGTTAGACATGTTAGTTTGACAAAACATTTCAAGCACACAGTTTTTGGAATAATAAATTTGGGAGGGGGGAGGGGGTGGCATTAGACACGTAGTTATTTTTGGAACAGTTCTTTTTTTTCCAGAAAACATTTCTTTTGAAAAATTCCAGATCTAGTTGATGGTTTTCAAACTGAGTTTTAACCTAGTTCACAAAAAGCTAAAGGTGTGTTCACACTTGGTGTTAGGGACTCTAGTGTTAAGTCCTCTAACATCATCATGTTAGTCATTTAGGACTCAAACCTAGTTCCCATGAAAAATTTATGTTAAGCTAACATTCACTTAACAGTAAGCTATCACCTATTTAACATTGCATGCCACCTAGGATGCCACCTAGATTTTCATTCAACATTGACTTAACATCAAGTGTGAATGCACCATAAGAATCGTGATTCCAGTTTGATTTGGTTCCAAATCAGGTTGCTGAAATCAGACCCAATTTCAGTTCGGTTTTTTCTTGAGACTGGAAAAATATAAAATTGTGCTTGTAAATATGAGATGTGCAACTTTTCAACATAATAAGGCCCCCTTTACACTAGGAGCCAGGGCCAATGTTCAACCCAAATCCAGCATTCCTATTGGTGCAAAAAGTTGAAATCAGCCCCAAGAGCTTTACACTATGAGTCTAAGGCTGAAATAGAATTTTTTTTTTCAATCTGCCCCAAGTTACTAACAAATGCTGAACTTTCTTTTTATGGCCTTGTATTTGCCCCAAGGCTGGAAAAAAGGATACCATCAAATTTAGGAGGCCAATTTGCAACCCTTGGGACCTATGTTTCAGCATTTATTAGTAATTTAGGGCCAATTTGCAACTCAAAAAAGGCTCAAAATTGGCCCCAATTTTTTTGGGCCCTAACTCCTAGTGTAAAGCGGGCCTAAGATTATTGTGTGTGACATAAGTTATTCTCACCAGAGCCCACAAGATTAACAGAAAAAGTTGGCCAGCTAAATGGCTGGACTAAGCTAAATGGCTGGATTAAGGCAAAAATTTCAGCATTGCTTCCTTAATTGTCCAAATTAAAGTAAAGTATCATTAATCATCATAGTTATAAATAAGTGTTAAAGTATCTTTTTTAGGGTTAGAACTCAAGTTTATTTATTTAAAAAAAAAAACCCTCTATTGAATGACAATACTCATTGCCAAAATAGAAGAGTAATTAGTAAACTATAATTAATTAATCACACTGGTAGATCATGACTCATGGAGGTCATGATTTTTGGTGAAGTAGGCCTTCATTAAATACCTTAAGGTGGCCAGGGTGAAACCTCCACTCACTTTTAGTCCCTTCTTCAGCTTCTGGAGTGATCCTCTTTGGTGGTTATATTTAACATGGAAAATCTTAAATTGGGACTTGGATGCCCCTTTTAAGGCCTGCTTTACACTGGGAGTTAAGGCCCAAAAAACTTGGGGCCGACTTTGAGCATTTCTTGGGTTGCAAATTGGCCCAAAGTTATTAATAAATGCTGAAACATTGGCCCCAA
>Ga0116227_10003118_pt1 | contig 37134 bp, 47 predicted proteins | sample S1TSphgellanicum_FD_89693 | JGI IMG/M metagenome (GOLD analysis project Ga0116227, IMG submission 89693) | Host-associated microbial communities from peat moss isolated from Minnesota, USA - S1T2_Fb - Sphagnum magellanicum MG | ecosystem: Host-associated > Plants > Peat moss > Unclassified...
AAAATAAGGCGGACTAGGGTTTCGTAAGCGGATCTCAAGTAGTTCGTATTTGTTTACTAGCGCAAATCAAATACTTTTTTTATTCCCCCACAACAATGCCGCTTGATCCGAAAGGAGGTGCAGAATGAATAAGTAAACAGGAATAAACGAATGTTTTGAAGAACCGTCCCCTCACGTGTCCCCTGAGAATGAAAAAACCCCTTAGAGAAGCTCTAAAGGGTCTTGTTGTGGTATCAGCTGGGATCGAACCAGCGACACAAGGATTTTCAGTCCTTTGCTCTACCGACTGAGCTATGATACCTTTGTTCGTTTCGGGATTGCAAATGTAGTGTCTTTTTTTATTTAATGAAACTTTTTTTTAAATTTCTATTAAACCCACTGTATCTCAGCACTTAAATTTTTAATACTTCGATTTAAAGTACATCAGGGCATCTCTCAGGCTATCTAAGCGATCTGCATCCATATTTTTTACCTGGATATTTAAGCTGGTTGCCATAGTGTCTATGTCGCCTTTCGGATCGCCATAGGTTTGTACAATGATATCGTCGGCCATAGTTTTGAGTTGCAGGGTGCCTACTGTAGCGGTACCTAGGTAATCGAGATCGTTGAAACGGTGCAGGTGAAACGAGAAATATTCTTGTTTACCGTTAACGTAAGTTTTGCGCAAACGCACAAAGGCATTGTCTGTGATACTAAGTTCCCATTTCTTGAGCTTGGCATCGCCTTCGGTGTTATATGATTGAATCAGGCATTTATTGCTCCATAACAACCATTGCTGCTCGTCCATAGCGCGGGTGAAACATAAGCCAGTGAGGCCGGCCATGGCAAGAACAATAATCAAAAAATGCTTTTTTATTCTTATCCGCACAAATTTCAACATGGCAACTATTTGACATCCCTAAGTTAATAAATTGATACCTTTGTGTATGCAATTTTCTGAAAATTCGAGAGTTTGGATCTACCAGGCCGACCGTAAGCTTAACGATACCGAGGCCCAGCAGCTGCAGCAGCAATTAAATAGCTTTACACAAAGTTGGACTGCGCACAATAATGAACTTAAAGCCGGAGCCGAAATTCGCTACAATCGCTTTATTTTGCTTGTGGTAGATGAAAGCCAGACTGGAGCCAGCGGATGCTCTATCGACAAATCAGTTAATTTTATGAAACAGGTAGAACAGCATTACAACATTAACTTGTTCGATCGTTTTAATTTGGCCTACCGCGATGGCAATGAAGTGCTATCTGCACCACGTGCACAATTCGAAGAATTAATTAAACAGGGCACCATTAACCAGGATACCATTGTGTTTAACAACTTAGTACAAACCCTTGCCGATTTGGATACCAAATGGGAAGTGCCGTTTAAAAACAGCTGGCATCCGCAATTATTCCGCGATCTGATCACTGTGTAATTCGATATGTTCATCATCGACCTGCATTATATCGTTCCGCTCGAACAACTGGACGAGCATATGGCCGAGCATGTTAAATACCTGGACAAATATTACAAGGCCGATGTATTTATTGTATCCGGCCGTAAAGTTCCTCGTACAGGTGGAATTATCCTTGCCCAGGCTAATTCTAAAGAGATATTGGAGAAGATCATTGCCGACGATCCTTTTTACAAACATAAACTGGCTAAATTTACCATTACGGAGTTTTTAGCATCGAAATCACACCCTGATTTAAAGGGATTGATCAGATAAATTTCATTCACGCAAAATATAAACAGATGAGTTGGGACGTAGTATTATTTAATTCGACAGAGGAAATTGCTGATTTGGAAACCCTCAATAAACAAGCCTTAAAACCTGCAGATTTCTGCAAAAAACTAAAGGCTCACTTCCGCACGATAGAGGAAGAAGACGAATTTAGAGTTATCGAGCTTAATGACGGCAATATAGAATACGAATACAACCCTTTGCCATCAAACAACTTGCTCCTGAGCCTCGACGGCGAACCCGCATTTTTTGCACTTGCAGAATTTGCCAAAAAGAATAGATACCAGATTTACGATGCCAGCTTAGACAGCATGATAAACCTCGATAAGCCCCATGTTAACGGATATAAAGATTACCGGGCTGAAGTACAAGAGGATTTGAAAAAGAAGGAATAAGTTTAAATACACTAGGCGCTGTCATGTTGAGGTGCTCGAAACATGCGGGCGAGGCCTCTACTCCATACTTCGACGCAGCTCAGTATGACACCTAATCAGAATTATATCGCGCCTACCTTATTGCACAAACCCACTCCCGTGACTTCTGAAATAAGCAATCTTACTTTCAAACATCTTGGCAATATTACCTGCGCGCCATTTGGCTTCATCAGCTTTTTCGCCGGTAAATAATTCGTTTATGGTTTGTGTAAACAGGCTTAGCCAATGCTCAAAATGTTCGTGCCCAACCGGCAGGTTCATATGTGGCGGAAACGGGCGACCGTTATAGGTATATTCTTCCAGCAACAAAGTTTGCCAGAATGAATACATTTTTTCGAGGTGCTGTGGCCAGCGGTCTTGTATACGTTCGTTGAATATCGGCCCAAGCAGATAATCACTTTTTATTTTGGTGTAAAAAGTATCAACGAGGAGCTTAATATCGTTTACGGCGAGGATTTGATTGGTGGCCATGCGGGCAAAGGTAAGGCACGTTAAACAACATGTGGTAATCAATAAGTCAAGTTTGTTATATTAAACAGTAGCGAAATATCTTCTTCGCCAATTTGTCTTGAACCAGAATTTAGGGAATTTTTAAATTAACAGAATTCAACCTATATAAAAAATATCCTTCATTCTGTTCGAACAACAAAGCATTCTGAAAATTCCTGAATTCTGAAAATTCAGATTCTGACAGCTCTTAAAAATCCAGTGGACCTAATCTTCTGATATTCTTCCTGATCAAATACTGATGATGCCTCAAATAATCACTCGGGTTGGTAGGCGACCAATTCAACGGGTTAGGGAATATTGACGCAATGGCCGCAGCCTGGTAAGTATTTAACTCAGACGCATGTTTATGGTAATAGGCCTGCGAAGCAGCCTCTACGCCATATATACCATCGCCCATTTCAATTACGTTAAGGTAAACCTCCATAATGCGGCGCTTGCTCCAAAAAGTTTCGATTAGCAGGGTAAAATATGCTTCAAAACCCTTACGCACATATGATCGACCCTGCCACAGAAAAACATTTTTGGCCGTTTGCTGAGAGATTGTACTCCCTCCCATCAGCTTGTGGCTATGAGCATTTTTATCAATGGCACGTTCCATGGCTTTAAAATCGAACCCGAAGTGATTTAAAAACTTCTGGTCTTCTGCAGCTACGGCTGCGCGCTTCATTGGATCGGCAATACTATCGAAACTTACCCAGTGCTTATCAATCTTCCAATCCTTGCCATCTGCCTTGCGCTCAAAACCACGGGTTATCATTAACCAGGTTACAGGCGGGTTTACAAAACGGTATAGCAATACCCACAAAATGGTAATGCTGATAAAAGCAATCACAAATATTTTAAGAATACGCAGTATGAGTCTAAATATGCCTCGCATCTGGGGGATTGGGATAGGGGTAAAAAAATAAGGTGCTCAGTAAATATACTAAACACCTTATTTCAATTTATAAATTCAAATCCGAAATCGAAATTTCGAATTGCGAAATCAATAATTACTCGGCTACTACCTCGAAAGGTACCTTAACCTTAACTTCTTTGTGCAGGTTTAAGTTTGCAGTGTATTCACCAACAAATTTAGGGTCCTGATCAAAAGTGATACGGCGACGGTCAACTTCAAAACCTTGTTTCTTCAATGCATCAGCTATCTGAATAGTGTTGATAGCACCGAAAATTTTACCGGTTTCACCAGCTTTAGCGCCGATGGTTAATTTAACGTTTTCTAATTTTGCAGCCACTTCGTCAGCATCCTTACGGATTTTTTCTTGTTTAAACTGCGCTTGTTTTAAGTTTTCAGCTAATACTTTACGAGCCGACACGGTAGCTAAAATAGCAACACCCTGAGGGATTAAAAAGTTACGGCCGTAACCTGGTTTTACTTTAACGATTTCGTCTTTCTCACCAAGGTTTTTAACATCCTGTTTTAAAATAATGTCCATTTCTTAAGCCTCCTGTGATTATTTCAACGAATCTGTTACGTAAGGTAATAAACCGATGTGGCGTGCACGTTTAACCGCTTGAGCCACTTTACGCTGAAACTTTAAGGAAGTACCAGTTAAACGGCGAGGTAACACTTTACCTTGATCGTTAACAAACTTCAAAAGGAAGTTAGCGTCTTTATAATCGATGTATTTAATACCGTTCTTTTTGAAACGGCAATATTTTTTGCGGTTATCCTCCACTTTTGGAGCAGTAACATATTTAATTTGTTCTGATGCCATTAGTTTGCTACCTCCTCTGCTTTAGCTGATTTTTTGTTGAAAGCGCCGCTGCGTTTTTTGTCATTGTAAGCAATGGCATGTTTGTCAAGGGCAATAGTTAAGAAACGCAATACGCGCTCATCACGTCTCAATTCAACTTCAAGTTTGTTAATTAATTCACCCGGAGCCTTAAATTCAGTTAAGTGATAGTATCCAGTTGTCTTTTTTTGGATTGGATACGCTAATTTTCTCAAACCCCAATTATCCTCTTGGACAATTTCGGCTCCGTTATCTGTAAGAATTTTGCTGAATTTGGCAATTGCCTCTTTCGCAACTTCGTCTGATAACAACGGGGTTAGAACGATCACGGTTTCGTACTGTTGCATTATTATACTTTGATTTTTAATGTTTTACCCGCTCTTAACGGGGACGCAAATGTAGGCATAATATTTTATTTAGCCAAACGCAATTTAATGTTGATTGAGTGACTAGTTGATTGAGTGAGCAGTTGCAAATTTTGAAGGAGTAAATTGTGACTGAGCGAGTTGAATCAATTTTAAAAGAGTGAATCATAAAAGGAGGGAAATCAGGCATTGCGAATCGGATTAGCGAGAGATAATTTACTATACGTGAACCGATTTAATTGTTAGTGGTTTTATTCCCTCCTCGGGGGGCAACTATATACATAAAGGGACTTATATTTGTAGATATGCAGGAAGAGAGTGTTTATAAATATCAGATACTATTAAATGGTAAAGAGATTTTAACAGAAACCTATCAAGGGAAAGAAACGGCAAGGTTTTTACACCTTGCAATGTTTAAATTCGATTTACTTGATATATTTAAAAGGGGGCTTTCTGATCCTATAAAATTAAAACTTCCAATTGTGGATATGGAAAATCGCCACTCACAATAGCAACCTTAAAATTTCCATCTGTACTAAATGATTTAGCGTGATTGTCGTCAATAATCAAGTTTTCTGTATAGCATAAATTATTGAAATACATTTGTGTATCATGTTTACCTCGTGGCAGTATCATGATTTTATTTTCAGCACTGCCAGATACCAAATTATTTTCTAACCGCTTTTTATGTTCTATTGCTTGTTCGAAAGTCATACCTGCAATATATGAACAACTTGAACAAGAAGTAACATTCTTAAAAGTTGTAGATTGCCCATAACTGGCATAACTGTATTAATGCTTTGATAAGGCCGTGGTAAGCCTGAACGACTAGCCTGATACAAGTTATGCCTATTTTTATTAGTTTTGTTGTGTGTCCCGAGAGGGATTGAAAATATTGTACTAACATCGGTGTGCTGTTCTAAATTACCACATGAAAGCATCACATACATTCGATACAAGTACGCTGTTAAGGCGTGGCTATATCTTTTGTATGTGTAGGTTGTGGTAAACCTTGAACGGCAAACGGTTATTAGCTACGCCGTTTTTTATCATTTAATCGTTCAAATTACCACGCGAATGAAAACAATTCTAACCATGTGCCTGGCTGTGCTATGTTTCGGCGCGTCAGCTCAGGATCTTAAACTGGAAACTCTTATCAGCCTTGCAAAGTCTGATATTGGCGTTGTTAATGATGTAATGAATAGTAGAGGCTGGAGATTTATCGGGAGATATAACAACAAATCAAAGTCAATGTATGATTTATCTTGGGCTTATAATCCAAATGTGTTAGATACATCTAAGGTTGCTGATTCGTGGTTAAATATTCACGTAAGCGCAGGAAAAATAATAGGTGTTGAATATCAGTTTAGCGATGCTTATGTATATCGAAAGATTTGTACTTCTATTGCAACCATATCAATATTTAAACTTCCATCAAGTATTGATGAAAATACTGGGGCAATACAGACACTTTACATAGGTAAAACTTATACTTACGATGCGATAAATAACCCATACAATAACATTTATGGCCTCTATGATATAATTGTAGAGCCGAAATATTTAATGATGGCTAACAACAAATAATTACTTCTTATCCTGTGGTTTCTTTATAAAGGCTGCTTTAATGGCCTGATCAAACGTTCCTTTGATGATTAAAGGTTGTTCCTTAACTGGTTTCTTTTTTGCCATGCCCAAATTTAGGCAATTAAATTGGCATAGGTCAAACGTTTATTATCAGCCAGTTTAATAACCCTGTCAAAGCGGTTACAATCGGTTAATTGTCTTGTGTTGTACTTATACCCGAACTCATGGCAATAACGATGCAGGTGTTTGGGCGATACTTGGTGATAAATGCCATTGATACCGCGTTTAAGCTGTGACCAAAAACCGTCAATAAAACCGGTGTGTAAATGATCGCGCACATATTCGCCCTTCTCGTGGCTCAATGCTTCATGACCAAACTCTTTCATGCCTAAATATGCGCTGTGCCCATCGGTAACCAACAAAGAATCGGGCGCAACAAATTGTTTAATAATCGGATGTATTACCTGCTGTGTCTCTTTTGGTATGACTTGTGTAATGATATTGCCATCGCGCTGAACCATGCCAAACACACCAACTTTAGTGCTGCTGCCTGTACCTATTGCATTAAGTTTATCGCGTCTCTTTTTGTGCATCTTGGTAATATTGCCACCAATGTAAGTTGCATCTGCTTCAATTACACCGGTTAGTAATTCAGGTGCATTATTGGTTAGCATCTCTCTTATTCTATGCAGCATAAACCATGCGCTTTTCTGTGTGATACCAAGATCGCGCGACAATTGTAAGCTACTGATACCTTTCTTATGGTTAGAGGCTAAATAGATCGCAGCAAACCAAGAGCGTAAGGGTATTTTAGAACCCTCAAATATAGTCCCTGTTGTAACTGTGAATTTCTTAGCGCATTCTTTGGCCTTACATTTAAAACCTCTGTTAGTCACATAAGCACCAACATTACCACAATGCGGGCAAGATGGCGTATTATCCCAACGTTGTAAGGCAAGATAAGCAACACAAGTGCTGTTATCTTTAAAGTAGTCCATGAGGTGCAGGTAACTCTTAAATTCAGAAACCATAGTTAGTTGTGATTATAACAGGTAAATAGTACTTTGGTAGTAATTAGTAAGGATATGAGATACAAAGAGGCATTAACATCATTGAAAGAAAACGCTCACATTATTGGTTGTTCTTTCGGAGATTATACTGTATCAGAGCTTGTAATAGCTCCGAGTAAGTCAATCGATCTGACAAAGTACCTAAAGGACTATCTCGCAGATGAATTGGACGAAGCCCGATTGCAAAGCCATGATCAACAATTTCAAGTTGTGGCTTTATTAGACCTTTCCGATTATGACGGCGATTTTCTTCAATTTCTTCCGCTTGCTGAGGTGTTATCTCGTCTAAATGAACAAGGATAGGAATCTTTCTATCTCTTTGTCCCTTGTTGTATATAGGTGCCCCTCGGGGAGGGGTGCGGTCGGCTGTGTATTGGCAGGAAGGTGTTTCTAAAAGCGATACCCATCTATCATTCACCCCTTCTATCATTCACTCATTAATTGCTGGTAAAGCAAGGCAAGTACTACTATTAAAGCCGGCCTCGTGTTCCGCTAATACTACACAGGCCTTATCCACAAGGCCGGTATCCGCTTTACCCGGGTTTAGGTCTGCGGGTGCAATGCAGCTATTCACTCATTCTATCATTCACTCATTCATTCACTACAAATACTTGGCACTAACATTGTACTAAACACCTAAATAATTAAAAATACAATATGAGCCTATTGAAATATATTGCCATTGGCGCAGCAGTTGCGTACGGTATTAGTTATGTAGTTAAGAAAAACGAAAATGGTGGTAAATCACTAATTGATGAATTGGCCGACAAAGCGCCCGATTTAATAGACAAATTAAAAGATTACGCCAAAGACGCCATTGATCAGATCACAGATAAAGCCAAAGACGCTAAAGCAAGCTTCTAAAGAGAGAGTCAAGAATCGAGAACCAAGAATCAAGACATACAAACAAGAAAGGCTGCGAAATCGCAGCCTTTCTTGTTATGTACCCATCGGTAAACAGCTTCGGCCAAAAGTGGGCAGAACAATGGTGGCCTGTGGGCTGAAAGAGGCATTGGAGATTTTGCAAAAGGGTAAAAGCCTGTGCGTAGCGTGAGCGGGGTAAAAGATCCCGGCCTGTGGTTCTGTCCGCTTGTGCGGTATGGTCAAGTGCGTAAAGAAGCCTTTTGCCGATGGGCCTTTTGATTACTTTTTGGCTAAAAAGTAATAGCCTTCCCGCGGCGATTGAGCGGGACTGACATTGATCAAGTAAAACCCATTCATAATGATTCCTGCATCAATAAGTCAGTGCTAATCGGCCTGAGGTTGCTTCGTACCTCGCAATGATGTGCTTTATGAAAGAAAGTCTTATTTCTTGGCTCTCGATTCTTGATTCTCTTATTGCTTCATCTCCTCTAACGTCCGATTCAGTAATTTCAACATAAAGTCCAGTCTCTGCTTATTCAATATAGTTTGCGCAGCTACCTTATCACCTAATATTATTACCTGGTTAGTTTGTTCATTAAACTGCGGCCATTGCGGCAAACCATTAGCGTTAGGGTTTCCGCTTTTGGCAAAGTTAACCCAGTAGTCAGACATGGTGCTGGCTAACTGCTGATCCACCGGCTGCAACGGGCGATCCAGGAATTTAAGATCATCCAGAGCATAAGCTACCTCTGCCGTGTGGAACGATTTATACTTCACGAAATCGCCTTCTGCGGGTGGCCTGCGGGTAAAATTGTAAACATAAACAGGTTTATCCTTTCGGCTGCTTTGTAGCTTAGCCCATTGGTAACCCGATAAAGCAAATGTAACATCTCGACTCAATTGTACCTGCGAATTCGCCGCTTCTTCGTCGGTACCGGCGGGGTAATATTTCAATACATCAGCCGCGTGTGTACCATAATCAATACGTAGTTGTTTAATATAATCTGCTTTGTTTTTAATCCCAAACACAATCCCTTCGTCTGCATTCCATCCCACAATTACCGGCACCTTATTTTCCTTCTTTTCGGCAAAGATCTGGTAAACCGGTTCGGGTAATACGTTATATCCATCAGCAATAGGCCCAAATTGCCCTTTTACTTTTTCGAGCAATTGTTGTGATGACAGTGCCCGCAAATCCTGCAACGAAGTGGTCTCGGCAACTTTGGCCGCTACTACACCTTGTGCTTCGGCTGCATTTAGATCCATCATTTTCTTGTTTTCGTTGCTGATCATCATCGAACCGCTTTCGGCAATTGCTTTTTGAAACAGCCCTTTAGCCTTCGGCGAAGCCACCAAACAATTAACACTCATTGACCCTGCCGACTGCCCCGCAATGGTCACGTTTTCCGGGTCGCCACCAAATGCTTCAATATTTTTTTTTATCCATTTTAAAGCCGCAATCTGATCCATCAATCCATAATTGCCGGAGCTGTGAATCAAAGACTCTTTACTCAACTCCGGGTGAGCAAAAAAGCCAAACACCCCTACTCTATAATTAATAGACACAAAAACCACATCCTTGCGGGCCATGGCTTCGCCGTCATATATCGGCACGCCGGCTCCGCCACTGCTAAAGCCGCCGCCGTAAATCCATACCAATACAGGCTTCTTGCTGGTGTTATCTGTTTTAGTCCACACGTTTAAGTACAGGCAATTTTCACTGATTGGCGTTGCCGGAATCAGGAACTCCTTAGTCCACACAAAAAATGGCTTAGGCTCGGCCTGCATAGGGCTTGGACCAAAAGCTTCGCATTTTCGTACACCTTCCCAATGTGCGGCAGGTTGCGGCGCTTTCCATCGCAGCACACCAACAGGCGGCGCAGCAAAAGGGATACCTTTAAAAGCGGTAACATCACCGGCAGAACTTTTAACACCAGATACCATACCCTCCTCTGTTTTTACGGCATCGGGCAGATCATTATTTTGCTTAAAGGCAATGAGTGCACCTATTAAAAATAGTGCAAATAATAAGGTAGAAAGTTTTTTCATTGATAGGCTTTAATTGGTAACTAAAGCTAATTAATAATGTTTGATTGGCAAGTGGCTGCTCCTTAAATGGGCGATAATTTTTTTACACGCTATCGAAGAAACTAGCTCAGAAAGCCAGTAATTCCATTACTCTTGTAAGTCGGGGATTACTTCGTCGTACCTCCTCAATGACGTAATTTTTTAAAGATGGTTGTCCCTATTCCTGACTCCCTTAAATCAGTTCCATTTACTGATAAACACATTAAAAGCATCCTTATACTGTTCGCCAACACTGATGTTAATAATGCCGATTTGCAGGGTATTACGGGTAACAGAATTGATTTGATCCAGCGATACGATAAAAGAACGGTGCACACGCATAAAACGGCGCGAGGGTAGTTTTTCTTCTAACGCTTTTAGGCTGGTGAGCGAGAGTAGAGGCTTAGGTGCGCTTTTAAGCCAAACCTTTACGTAATCTTTTAAGCCTTCTATATATAAAATATCGTTAAGGGCTACGCGTACCAGTTGGTACTCTACCTTTAGGAAAAGGTAATCATCCTCTTGTTTGGCTTCCGGCTCAGATTTGCCGATCAATTCCTGGTACTTCAACGCCTTTTGGGCGGCTTTTAAAAACTCTTCGTAATTAAAGGGTTTCAGCAAATAATCTAATGCATCAACTTTGTACCCATCTAACGCAAACTGGTTATAGGCGGTGGTGAAAATAATACGTGGTTTATTTGGCCGGCTATCCAGTACGCGGGCTAGTTCCATCCCATTAAGGTCGGGCATTTGGATGTCGAGGAAAAGGAGATCTACCTGCTCATCATTTAATATTTTCAATGCCTCTACCGCGCTCGATGAACGGGCCACCAGGTTTAAAAACGGTGTTTGCTCAATAAACGTACAAACCAGGCCAAGCGCCAGCGGCTCATCATCAACAGCTATACAATTTAATATCATGACAAATTGAGCATTAGTTTAACAATATAATGATCATCGGCAGATCGTTCTGTAATATCAAGGGTATACTTTTCGCCATACATCAAATCCAACCGGCGGCGGGTATTAGTTAGGCCGATGCCACTATTGCCTTCCATTTGTACCTGCGTATCATCAAAAATAGTGTTGTTAACATCCATACTTAATTGGTCGCCATCTTGCTTTATTATTATACCTATATAACTAGGGTAAGTAGCGCTAATACCGTGTTTAAATGCATTCTCTACAAAGGGTAAAAACAGCATCGGCGCAATTTGCTCATCCTTTAAGTTTTCGGGATAGGTAAATTCAAGCGTCACCTTATCGGTTAAGCGCAGCTTCATCAATTCAATATAGTCTTTAATAAAACCAATCTCTTTACTTAACAGCGTTGTTCCGTGTTGGGTTTCGTACAATAAATAACGCATCATCCGCGATAGTTTGTGAATGGCCTCGCGCGAAGCTGCTACATCCACCACCGTTAGCGCATAAATATTATTGAGCGTATTAAAAAAGAAATGCGGATTGATCTGCGCCTTTAAAAATGATAGCTCAGACGTAGTTTTCTCCTGCTCCAGCTCTCTACGCAATCGCTGATCTGTTTGCCATTTTTGGATAGCGGTTACACTGGTGCTAATACCCAAAACCAACGAGGTCATGGTAAGCATTAACACCGAAAATTCCCTCTTATGATCACGGGGCTTTGGAGGGCCCCGATGGTGGAAAGCCCGATCAAGCAACTGGGGTATATGCAACCAAGGATCAACCAAACTGCTGATAAAAATAACAGTCGCTACCAGTAAGATCAATAAGATAAAGAAATCGCGGATCCGGTTCTGCAGCAGAAACTTAGGTACGAATAAATAGGCATTTACGTAATAAGATATAATTAATAGTAACAATACGATACCCTGTTTTACCCATAGCTGAACAGGTATCTCAATATTCCACGAGAGCGGTTGGTAGATAAATAACACCACCGCTATAACCATCCATATTAAAATATGGATAAGTACTAATACAGAAATAGATTTTTTGAACTTATGCTTCCCGGGTTCTTCCATGGAATTGGTTTTTAACAAATACTTAACCAATATTAACCTTAATGCCGGGCAACTGCAATTAAAATCTATAAATCCCGGGCAAACGCCGACGAAGGATAAAATCTGATCGCTTAGCATTCTGTTTCAAAATCAGCCCTTATTAAACAGGTATTTATAGGTTAAAAAAAGGCTTCGGTCTACGTTTGTTGGCTCATAGTCTATCGCCTTTTTTTATATGGCACGTGGTTAATTGTTTTGCAGTATTAACTAAGGACTCAAATGAAATTACAATATGTTATACTCTTTATTATGCTGCTTGCCGGCATCCAGCGTGGCAAAGCCCAAACAACGCAAACACCCAAGCCAGTAAGCGGTATTGTTAAAGATTCTACCGGCCTAAGTGTTATTGGCGCTACCATTAAATTAAAGGCCGGTAAAGACAGCGTGATGACCGCCACCGATGCCAATGGTGCTTTTAGCTTCAATAATGTACCCGCCGCAACATTCGACCTTACATTTACCTCGATAGGTTTTCAGCCACTGAAGAGACACTTTATAACTGCGAACGACAGCAAGCCGGTTGCACTGGGAACCGTGGTTTTAAAGTTCGAATCGCACATGCTAAATGGCGTTACCATTACCGACATTAACCCCGTAAAATTGAAAGAAGACACCATTGAGTTTAAAGCCGATGCCTATAAGGTACGCGACAACGCACCGGTTGAAGACGTGTTGAAAAAGCTGCCCGGCGTTGATGTTGATAAAGATGGTAACGTTACTGCACAAGGCAAAAGCGTAACTAAGGTGCGTGTAAATGGTAAAGACTTCTTCGGGGGCGATTTAAAAACGGCGACCAAGAATTTGCCTGCCGACATTGTAGAAAACATCCAGATCATTGACGACTATGGCGACCAGGCCAACATAACCGGCGTTAAAACCGGTGAACCAGAAAAGGTTTTGAACATTACCGTAAAGCCAAGCAAAAACTATGGCTACTTTGGCCAGGCTACTGTTGGTGACGGTGCGGATGCTATCCCACAAGAGAAAGACAATCGCTATGTGGCTTCGGCTACGGCATTTAGTTTTAGCGGAGATCGCCAATTGGCCTTTTTAGGTAACCTTAATAACACCAATACCAACCTGTTTAGTTTTGGCGGCGGCGGGCCAAGGGGAGGCGGACCCGGCGGACCTCCCCCAGGTGCGGGTAGCTCTTCGAGTGCCAATGGCATTACAACGGCTCGTTCTATCGGCTTAAACTACCGCGACTCGTGGGGTAAACATATTACCGCTTATGGCAGTTATAGTTTTTCTGACAATACCACTAACACCATTAGCTCAACCATCCAAAACAATGCCGCATTGGGCAGCCAGATTATTAACAATGTAAGCAGCAACCAAACTGATGAAAAAGTTAATCACCGGTTCAACTTCAACATTGAGTACAAGCCAGATACGGTTAACTATCTAAAGTTTATACCAAGTATCTCTTATGCGGGTGTAACCACAAACCAAACTGCATCGAGTTTATTTATGCAGAACGATCAAACCGTGTCTGATTATAACCTGCTATCTACCCTAAATTCGTCGGCACCTAATTATGGTGCTAACTTATTGTACAATCACAGGTTTAACAGCAAAGGGCGTAACTTCAGTATTAACGTAAGTGCGGGATCGGCCAAGTTAGATCAAACGCAGAACCCGGTTTATACTTATTTATCAGGCACCGCCAACGCCCCGATAAACCAGCTGATCAATACCAACGTGCGTACAGATACAGTCGGCACCTCGTTATCTTACATGGAACCTATTGGCAAACACTCTTATTTAGAACTAAATTATGCTTACCACCACGCTTACACCACATCTGATAAAGAGACTGATACTCTAACCACGCTTAACACCCGTAATAATTACGCGTTATTGAGTAACGATTATAACTTCACCTTTATAACCAACAGGTTTGGGCTTAACTATCGCTTCATCCAAAAGAAATATAACTACACTTTAGGTATCGCAGCTCAACCCTCTATATTGGATGGTAACTCATTAACTACCGGTGTACAAACCCATGTTACCACGTTTAACATTGCCCCTACTGCCAGGTTTATTTATAACTTTTCGCGCAGCCAGAGTTTGAGTTTAAACTACAACGGGGCCAGCAATCAGCCTACTTATAACGAGCTGCAACCTGTGGTCGATTTCTCTAATGCATCGTACCCGGTACAAGGTAATGCTAACCTGAAGCCAGAGTTCAATAATAACTTCTCTTTAAAATATAACCAGTTCAATTTTGCAACGGGGAATATTTTGTTTACCAATTTATCATTCACGCAAACCAATAATAAGATTGTGGCCAACACCATCAGCTATCCAAAGGTTTATACCCCTAACCCTAAATTGGCAGGTACCATCTTAACCAACTATTTAAATGCGGATGGTTATTATGGAGGAAACGCCAACTACGTATTTGCTAAGCCATGGGAAAAACGCAAGTACACGCTGATGTTTAATGGTAACATTGCTTACAACAACAACATCTCGTACATCAGCAATGTGGCTGCCGATACTTACGATATGACTACAGAGAAAAATGTAGCCAAAAACATGGTAATTACCCAAGGAACCAAATTTAGGTTGGATATTACGGATGTGGTTGATGCCGAAGTAAGCGCGAGCTATAGCCTTAACCGCACCAATAACTCTATCAGCACGGCCAACGTTAACAACAACTTCCAAACCATTAACCTTGGGGTTAATGGCAAAAATTATGTATTTAAAGATTATACCTTAAGCTATGATTACAGCAAAGTTATTTACGAAGGTTATACCGGAGCCACCAATCCAAACATATTAAACGTATATGCAGAAAGACGCTTTCTGAAAAACAACATCGGAACTTTGCGTCTGTCGGCTTTCGATTTGTTTAACCAGAATACCGGTTATACATCAACCGGCACAGGTACTTATACCACTCAAACCCAGGCTAACCGTTTGGGAAGATATTACCTGTTAAGCTTTACGCTGAAACTACAAAAATTTGCAGGCAAGCGTCCTTCGCCGGGTGATGGCCCTCCTGGAGGACCGGGTGGCGGCCGTTTCCCTGGTGGTGGCATGGGTGGCCCGCCGCCGGGTGGCGAATAATTGATACCGAATGGTAATAGAGCCGATACCATGTAACGACTTTATTACCATTCGTCGATACATAGTTATTGTTTAGCGATACTCATTTAAACATACCCTTTAACACCATTAATTTCAACCTATCAAATATTGGTTAACCCTTTACTTTACAAATAGGTTATGGAACGAAAAAACTTTTTACGCACGCTTGCTTTTGCGGCAACAGCAGGGCCAATGGTATTAGAGGCATGTTCAAAATCATCTGATGCTACACCAACCACTACCAGCGACGCAACAACTACTGGCACTACAACTACCACGGGCAGTTGCGTAGTTACACCAACCGAGGTAGAAGGCCCTTATCCTTATCCGGGGGGCGAAAGCACTAATCCACTGTTTCGGTCTGATGTTACAGGTGGGCAAACGGGAGTACCCCTTACACTTAGCTTTATAGTAGTTAATACCAACAGCAACTGTAATGTGGTAACCAGTGCACGCGTTGATATATGGCACTGCAATAAGGATGGCTATTACTCGGGCTATGGCAGCCAAACCGGCGGCACATCTGGCCTGGCCACAAGTTATATTGGCGAAACCTGGCTAAGGGGGTATCAAACAACAGACTCGGCGGGAATTGCAAAATTCATCACCATATTTCCGGGTTGGTACCAGGGCCGTGCTACGCACATCCATATGGAAGTTTTTGTAGGTGGCGTGTTAAAAAAGACTGCCCAGGTAGCCTTCGATAAGGCTACTGCCGATACAGTACATACCAGCAGTCTCTACAAAGCACATGGCATTAACACCACCCTTAACGCCAGCGACGGAATATTCGGCAATTCGGCCACAGATCTGGCTAATGAAACCCTTGTACTTACCGGCAATATAACCGACGGCTATGTAGGCACTTACACTATTGGAATCGCCCTTTAATTTAACCTATTGATATATGGCACTTGCACTAATTAAACTAACCTACAAACATGTTATAGACGCCCTGGCACAGGCCGACTTTGAGCGCAACATCTTCCATGCCTCGTACCAGGAGTTCAAGATGAAATCGCAGGCTTACAACCTGAATGGCGAAATGCACACCTTTACAGAAATGAAGGCCAAAGACGGCCGCGCAAACTCAATGCATTATAAGATTAGCTTTTCGGCTCTGCATTTCCTTATACCCCTAAATAAGAAGATCCCGGCATTAACAGATACATTGGGGAAGCAATTAGAGTATGATAGCGCAGTTTTTGAATTGATAGAATCTGATACAACACAAATTAAAGCCCACCGAGTAGGCATAAAATTTATCACCGGGACATATGTACTACACCAGATCATCGGCAATAATTTAGTGTTATCAGCAGAAGATGTATTGAACGAAGGCGGCGTGTTTACAGAGACTTTTACATTAACTATGCAACCAAATATGGCTGTTACCAGTTACCGGGAGATAAGCAAACAAGTTGCGCCTAACGTATTAAATAACTCTTTTAACAATAATTAAAGATTTTGCTTTAACAGCATTTTACCCCTTTAATAACAAACCATCTAATACACAAACGCCCGAAAAAGCTACCGAAAGGCGGCTTTTTTTGTGCCGTTAAAATAAAAGGGGATAATGAATTTATCCCCTTTTATTTTTTTATTATTAATGACGCTCATGTGGCGCCGGCCTGCTACCACCGCCATGCGGTTGCCCATGCTGCACTGCCGGCCTGGCGTGGAAAGTGGCTGCGTTATGATTATTATTTTGATTAGCGGTTCTCATCACATTTGGCTGTGGCTGGCTATTATTATGAGCCATGTTTTGCTGGTGAACAGCATTGTTTTGAGCTCCATTTTCGGGCTGATGATTTTGCAATGAATGGTTAGCATCATTTTCATTAGCACTTCTGTTACCATTACCCTGCATACTATTGGCTGTATTACCTGGGTTATGGGCATTATTAGCGCTATGTCCTTGCGCATCAAGATGGTTACCATTTACACGGCTCATGGCTGCAACCGATGGGCGGCCATGATTAACAGATGCTAGTTGGTTACGATCCTGACTTGCGGTTTGCTGATGAGTTAATTGCTGCGAGGTAGGTTGCTCATGATGTTCGTTCATCGCCCTTTGCTCGTCGTTATTTGGGCGAGCGGAAACTCCGCCGGGGCCATTAAAACTGGTTCTGTTAACTGTAGTGTTGTTAACAACCGTATTGTTAACATAGGTATTATGTACTATAGTAGTATTTACGTTATTAACTGCGGTATTATATCTAAACACACCACCAGACCACATTCCGCCGCCAAAACCAACACCGCCATAGCCGCATCCATAATTTATGCCTCCATAGAAGCCCACATGCTGGCCCCAGTATCCACTGTGGTAAACATATACGCCTCCATCATAGCCCCAATAGGCAGGGGTCCACAAAAATCCAACATGTGGCGGGCGCACCCAAACACCGGGCACCCAATAATAGCCATCATCACCGTACGACCAATAACCGGGGGTCCAGATATAGCCATCGCCAGGGCAAACAGGCTGTGTATAAACAGGTAAGGCGGGCGGCGCTACATGTACCGATAAACCAACACTTACGCTAACCTGCGCAAATACTTGTGGCGCAGCAAACGCAAAAGCCACCAGGAACATCATTTTTCTTGTTATCCTTTTCATTTTATGGGGTATTAAACTGCTCTTAAGACAACAAAGCTCATTTTAGGTTTAAAGAATTTGATATTCTAATGCTATCCTAATGTAGCCGCTGCTCTGGCAAAGCTGATACAGACACTTTTACAAACAATATTCGCACACGGCTGTAAAATATTAACACATTGTTACTTTTACACGCTAAATGTTACAAAGTTGCTATATGTATATGGATAATATTGCGCATATATCGGCTATATTTGGAGGCGTATGACTATTAAACAACGATCAGCCAAAATATTAGTAGCATCTATGCTGCTGATGACCTTTATATTAGGTCAGCTTATCGTTATTGTACACAGCCATACACAAACTTACGCCAGCCACCAAAGTCAGACTAAAAAAGACAATACTGATGAGAAGTGTAAAACCTGTGCACAACATAATCACACGCAATTATTCTTTCAGCAGCAACAAGATCTTTTTAGCCTCGCTGTTACCAATGTAAATTGCTACCAACTTCCACAGGATAGTTACAACAGCATTAAATTGCATCGGTCATGTAACAAGGGCCCTCCGCTTGGTTAATAAACTCATAGCAGGTTAATGCCTGCCTTTAGCTTATTAATTTATAAAAGATTCTTTTCCTCATGACTATAAAATACCTCTTCGGCGTATTGCTGACGTTTCTGATCCCTATTTCTCTTTTTGCAAATGGGAATGTTACCGGTAAGGTTACCGATATAAAAACCGGCGAAACCATACCCGGCGCTACCATTACTATTCCGCAATTACGCATTACTACGATTACTGATGGCAAAGGCCAGTTCACCATTAAATCACTGCCAGATAAAGGCAAATACTTAGTACAAGTACAATCATTAGGCTACAAACCAATGGTTAAAACTGTAGATTTTGCGATACCCGGTTCACTTAACTTTAGTTTAGAATCGAGCAATATTGAAACGCACGAGGTTATTATTACCGGCACACCAATTACTTCTAACAACCGCTACAACAGCACATCAGCAGCGGTAGTATCGCGCGAAGATTTGCTTGCGCCTTCGTCAAACTTAATCGATGGGTTATCAAGATCGGTACCAGGGGTAAGCCAGATCACAACCGGCCCGGGTATCTCTAAACCAATTATCCGTGGTTTGGGCTATAACCGTGTAGTTACGCTAATGGATGGTGTAAAACAAGAAGGCCAGCAATGGGGCGATGAGCATGGGGTAGAAATAGATCAAAACCAAGCCGACCGTGTTGAAGTACTACGCGGCGCGGCATCATTAATGTACGGATCTGACGCAATAGGCGGTGTTATCAACGTGTTAGAACCTTTAGCACCATCACCTGGCACTATTAAGGGCGAAGTCTTATCAAGTTACTCAACCAATAATGGATTAAGCAATAGCTCTGTAATGTTAACTGGTAACGAGAATGGCTTTGTTTGGCGCGGCCGCGGATCATACCAAAACGCTTATTCATTTAATACTCCCGGTGGCTATTACATCAACAGCGGTTATAACAATACTAGCTTTAGTGGTATGCTAGGCTTAAACAAAGGCTGGGGATATTCGCACTTAAACTTCTCTTATTTTAAAGACAATATCGGTTTCTACGATTCTGATCCGGGCGATCCATTGTATACAGGTAACGGCACAAGCCGCACGCTTGATTACCCTCGTCAGGATATCCGTCAGTACAAAATCGCTTTAAATAATAACTTCCTGATCGGTTCCGGCTCTTTAAAGCTGGATCTGGGTTATCAGAAAAATCAACGTCGCGAATTAGATGATCCTATCCCCTCGTTGTTCTTTGATTTAAATACTTACTCTTTAGATGCTAAGTATTACTTGTCCGAAAGCAATGGCTGGCAGCCCATATTTGGTGTTGCTGCAAGCGATGCGCACAGCGTAAATAAAGGCACCCAGTTTTTAATCCCGGCTTATGATCAAACCAGTGCAGGTGCTTTTGGTTACATCAAAAAAACATGGGGCACCAACACCTTTAACTTTGGTTTACGGTACGATTATGTAAATAACGATGGTAAACAACTGTTTATCGATGGTATACAAAAGTTCAGCGGCTTTAAAAACAACTTTAATAACGTTAGTGGCGCTACAGGTTACACCCACGTATTTAATGATCTGTTGAGCTTTAAGGCAAATGCAGGTACTGCATTCCGCGCACCAAACCCGGCCGAGTTAGGCTCCAACGGCGTACACGAAGGTACTTCACGCTACGAAGTAGGTAACCCCGACCTGGCACCAGAGCGTAGTTACCAGGCCGATGCAGCTTTAGAATTTGGTAAAAATGTAATCACAGGTAGTTTCGGCATTTACGAAAACTATATTCATAACTACATCTATGCATCAACAACCAAAGGCGATGAAATCACTTTAGTTAACGATGCCGGGCAATCTCAAACTTATGATGTTTACCGCTATGGCCAGGTTAACGCCAATCTTTATGGTGTAGAAGGTAACCTGAACATCCACCCAACATCATACCTGCACCTCGACAATACATTTAGCTATACCCATGCACAGAATGAATCGTTCGATAGACCGTTGCCTTTGATACCTGCAGGTGTAATACATAACACCTTACGTTTTCAGCCTAAAGTTAAAGGCCTAAAAGATTTTTACGTATCAGCAGGCCTGGATAATTACTTTAAACAAAGCCGCATTGACGCCACTTTCGAAACACCAACAAACTCTTATACGCTGATAAATGCAAGCATCGGCACTACTTTAAAACTAGGTGCACAGCCGTTAAAGTTGTATGTGTCGGGATCTAACTTAACTAATAAGAAATACTACGATGCGCTAAGCAGGCTAAGACCGGGCCGTTTATCGCAGGAAGATCCTACATATGGAGTGTTTAACCCAGGCCGAAACATCACTTTCGGTGTGTATTTACCATTTAATATCCAGTAACCTTACAGGTTCATCATAACAAATAAAGCTCCAAAAGGGGCTTTATTTGTTTTAAATAAGCGTTTGTTAAAAAAGCCAAACGCACAGAATTTACGTAGGTTAAGAAAATTTAATGTTATTGTAAATCTTACAAGCCCCTGAAGTTTTTAAGGGAATTTTTGTAAAATATTCTTTACTTTAACACTTCGCTTATGGCTTTAAAGGATAAAGTAATTATAATATTAGGAAATACCCGTTTCGATAGCGCTATAAGAGCTACATCATTATTTGTAGCACGCAATTTGGCTAAAGACAACAAAGTTTACTTTGTTGATTATCCCTTTACCTTCAAAGACTATCTAACGTATAGCAACTCCAACGAACTAAAAGTACGCAAGGCTAAGTTCTCTCCTTTTTCAGACGGAGTGATTGATACTGATATATCAAATTTAAAGATCATTATTGCCCCGCCGGTAGTACCCATCAACTTTTTGCCCGAAGGGATTATTTTCCGTACGGCATTAAAAGCTAACGAGGCCATTATTGGCAATCGCATTAACAAAATATTGAGGAAAAGAAAGATTAAAGATTTCATCTTCATCAATTCTTTCAACTTTCACTACCCGGATATTGCCAAAATTATAAAGCCAATTTTAACGGTTTACCAATGTGTAGACCCAATGATTGTGCCTTACGATATGAAGCACGGCATAACATCTGAGGATAAACTGGTTAAAAACAGTGACCTGGTTATTTGTACCAGTAAAGCGCTTTACAACGAAAAGAAGGCTCAAAATCCCAATACCTATTTTGTACCCAATGCTGCCGACATTGATCATTGCAGCATAGCCCTTAATCCGGGGTTGCCAATACACGCTAAGCTTAAAGATTACCCCAGACCTATTATTGGTTACTTAGGCACCCTTGAGCGCCGTATGGATTACAATTTGATACTCGAAGTTGTAAAAGCCAATCCCGAAAAAACTTTTGTTTTGGCCGGCCCGGTTTGGGACAACCACGTACCGCCAGAGTTGTTTAAAATAAGTAACGTACATATTATTGGCCCTATTCCCTATGGCGAGGTACCGCAGCTGGTTAAGGGCTTTGACGTTGCCATTATCCCGTTCAAAAAGGATGAGGTGAGCAGCACCATATTTCCATTGAAATTATTTGAATACCTGTGCGCAGGCAGACCTGTTGTAGTAACAGATTTTAACCCCGATTTGAAAGACTACACTGCGAACGTAGTAGCATATGCAGGTAGCCCGGCAGCATTTACTGCGGCGCTTAACGAAGCACTTGCAAATAACAGCAGCGAGAAAGTGGCCGAACGTGTAGCTATATCCAAACTAAATACCTGGCAAAAACGGACTGAAGATATTTCGGAGATTATCAGTAAGCACTTGAGGTAATTTGATCATTTTGATTTGATAATTTGTTGATGATTTAAAATTCGCTCAGACAATTTTCCTTATCAAATCAACAAATTACTCCATCCCGTACCATTCAAACTTTTGGGTCATTACACCTTTAGGATGTTCGCGGCCAATGCGGAAACCCATCCAGTTTTTTGGTGCAATAACGCGGTTTGGCTTTTCGCACAAGTAAGTAGCCCACCAGGCGAAGGTACTGTTTGATATAATGGCGATATCAGCATTCATCAACACCTGAAAATCCGTAATCTCGTCGTTATCAGAAAATATGTAGTTAGGTTTTGCCGGGAAATTCTCCTTTACGAAGGGCATATCATCGCTACAGAAAATAATTTTGTAAGCGTCCTGGTTTTCGATGGCCGCCAGGCGCTGCTTAAAATATGCTATCGGTAATGAAATATCACGCTTACCATAATTCAGATAATCGGTACGGCGAATGTGCATCACAATCGTTTTCTCTTGACGGAAGATCTCGCCATATTGCGCCTCAAAATGTGCTACATATTTTGGCTTGATCTTGATCTTAATAGGATTTGGGGTATTATTAAGGTAAAAATCTGTTTGATGGAAACCATGGTAAAGCGTACGATCAGCCACTTTCAATGGCTTTGGCACCTCGACATTCCGGATGTAAATTTCCTTAAACTTACCAAACTTATAAAGCACTTTGCCTAAAGCTGCATAAGCCTTGCTACCCATGTAATTGTATGGTCCCAGATCAAAATACTTATAAATAGACGAATGGCGCGGATTTGGTATAAAAATCCATTTCCCTTTATTAGCCGCTTTTACATACTGGTAAAAGTGGAACTGAAATAATTGGTTACCAAGTCGCCCGCAGTAAGTTACGCCCGTCATGCTTTACTAAAAATTGGTTTAACGTATTTGCTATACATTTCTGGGTAAAAGCCAAAGGCATATATCCAGGTATTCTTTAAGTTGATGTTCAGCTCCCGCTTTAGGATGATCTGTGCAATTACAAACCCAATAACGTTTGATGCCAGCGTAGCCCAGGCAGCGCCCATTACCCCATATTTTTTAATTAAAAGGTAGTTTAATAGTGCATTGCAGGTGCCGGTTATCAATACGATAATAAAAGTAAGTTTAGGCTTGCCCATCGAATCTAACACGGTACCAAACTGGCGGCCATAGGGGATAAGCAAGCAATATAAAACCGTAACCCGAAGCACCGGTATGGTATCGGCATAAGTTTGGCCTGCAATAATTTCAACAATGTATCCGGCAAAGAAAAATAGGAGAATAAGTCCCGGCAGTAAGATGGCCAACACTGCCCCTACAGACTTTTCATACAAGTATTTTACCGCTTCCTTGCCATCGCTCGCCATACGGCTTGCACTTTGAGGGAACACGATAGTAGCGATAGAACTGGTTGGGATCTCTACCAAATTGGTAATTCGCACGGCTACATTATACGCCCCTGCCGATGCAGCAGATATAATGCCGCCCAGCATCATTTGGTCTATAGTATTAGAAAGCATGGCGCTAATGGTTGTACCAAAAGCATACTTACCGTAATGGAACAACTTAAGCATCCATTCCTTTTGCCAGGACCAAGCCATTTTAAATCTGTCGCGAACAAATATGTAGGATATGATAGCGCTGACGAATGTACTTGCAATCTGCACGTAAACCAGATTTATCAATGTAAGTTTAGTGAACCCTAACCATGCGATCAGGATATATAGAAACAAACCGCCCTGCCTGATCAATGTACTGACAAAGATTCCCTGAAATTTAAAGCCAGATTGCTCTACCGACTGAAACTGCGTTAACAAGCCCGAGAATATAAATACAAGCGTGTACAACATCAACATGGGTAACAGTTCTGGCAGTTTCCACAGATGCGATAAAAAGGCTGCCAGGCTATAATTGATAATAATAAACAAAATTGTTAATGCCCCGCTGATGGTGACCGATGCCGAGATGACCTTAGGTCGTTCCTCGGTGCTTGCACCTGATAGATATTTGATAAGCGCACTTTGCACCAGCCCGTTGCGGATAAACTCTAAAATGGTGGTTGTTGCAGTAAACAAAGTCCAGGCGCCAAATTCGTATTTGGTGAGCAGGCGCACCAGCATATAAAAGCTACCGAAGCCCAGCAGCACGCCCGACATACTTTGCAGAACCGTTAGCACAGCAGATTTGATCCAATACAGATCTTTCTTTTTACCCTCCATTTAAACCGGCTTAACCATATAGTGTTGCTGTATATACTGCGTTACTTCCTCGTCGGTTTTGGCATGCAGTATTTGGGCTCCCGATAATTTAGGGAACAGCGTATTAAAGCAATTAAAATGATGTTCGGGCCCTTTTTTAGAGATCACCAGGTTAACACCGCCAAAGTAACTGGCCAAGGCTGCTGTACCACCATGCACCGATATAAAATGACTGGCATTGGCATAAACCATTAGCTGCAGATGGTTAAAATTATTGGCTTTGCCTTTGTTCTCTTTCCAAAGGTTTTCCATCAGTATTACTTCGGGATAAGTTTCAGCTAGCCAATCAAACTCGTTCAGGTCGTATATATCGCTATTGTCCATCGTAATATTTTCCGGTCTTGGGCGGTTGTAAATGATGGTATAATCCTTTTTTAAATTGCTGATGATAAAATCCAGCGCCTCTATGCTGTAAAAACTGATAGGCGGGCCATCCCACTCCATATTGTAACGATTGGCGATGATGAGTATTGGTTTTTCAAATACATAAACATCATTTTTATAATGTTCTTTCATAGGCACAGCCAGCCATTTACTCATATCGTAATCCTGGCTGTATAATATGCGCGGGGTTTCGAAATTGTAATTGCCCTGGTTGGTACGCACCTCAAAATCCTCATGATGCTCGGGCGAAAAAAAGTAAAGCTCTTTGGTAAACTTAGCCGAGTGGGTGCTTCTTAGCGTACCATTTTTATAATGCCAGTAAGCAAAGGGCAGCACAAACTCCAGCTCGGGTGCAAACTCACCATCGAAAGAAATATCCTTGTACGGCCTTTTAGAAACGTAGTCATTAAATACGTATTTAAGCTGCGCCATTTCGCAGTTATAGGTATCCCTGTAAAAGTATCTTAACTCTGGCGGCGCACTTGGATAACGCAGCCTTACGTACAGACTAAATAGTTTGTTGGTGAGGGTAAAAGGCATATTCAGTAAAGTTAATTTTTTAAGCCGAAGTACAAAATATCATTAGGCTCGATTATAGCTAAAAGCGCTTATTTATCGCCAGGAGAAACTTTTTGATTACCTATAAGTTAAAAATCAAAATAGTATCAACAATGCTATTGTAATAATACCAGGCGTTTTAATTGCAAAAAACAGGTTTAAGCAGTAACTATGTACTACTATGAGCAACACTAAAATAGGCTGGGCCGGCTTAGGCAATATGGGCACTCCCATGGTTAAAAATTTATTAAAGGCCGGCTTCCCGGTAACCGTTTATAACCGCACCAAAGAGAAAGAACAAGAAGCTGTAGAAGCAGGTGCAACATCGGCACCATCGCCCGAGCAATTAACTGCAGTTAGCGACATTATCCTGGTGATGGTATCTGACGATAACGCAGTCAAAGAAATTTTCAATGGCGAAACTGGCTTACTGCATGGCGATGTAACAGGCAAGCTATTCATCAACGTAAGTACTATATCACCAGCCACAGCTAAATTTATAGAAGAAACCTGCAAAGGCAAAGGTGCCGCATTTTTAGAAGCCCCGGTATCTGGCAGTGTTAAACCGGCACAAGATGGCACCCTGATTATGCTGGCAGGCGGCGAACTCGAAAACCTGGAAAGAGCCAAACCAATTTTAGATGTATTAGGTAAACTAACCGTGTACAATGGCCCCGTTGGCGCAGGTAGCGCAGCCAAGTTAGCCATCAATTACTTTTTGGCAGTAACTTTACAAGGGCTTGCCGAAACCGTAATTTTTGCCAAGGCAAACGGCATCAGTACCGAAAATATGCTCACCATTGTTAACGAAGGTGCAGTAGGTAGTGGCATCACCAAGTTGAAAACTGCCCCGATCTTGAAAAACGAATTCCCTGCAGCATTTGCGCTTAAACATATCACCAAAGATTTGCGCCTAGCTACCGAGCAAGGTATTGATTCGCCATTGGCTAATCCGGTTTACAGCACTTATAAGGCTGCCATGGATAGTGGTTTAGGCGAAGAGGATTTAATGGCGATTATTAAGTATTTGGCTAAGGAATAATACGTCTCCCTTACTGTCATTTCGAGCGATAGCGTAGCAATCTCGTAGCTTTGCAAATCAAAAGCATACGACGAGATTGCTTCGTACCTCGCAATGACAAATTTAATACCCTAATACCTTCCAACCTTTCAGCCTCTCCCCTGTTACCCCTTCTTACAACCATTAAATCAAATCATGGCCGAATCGAAATCATCAGTATATGGGGCACTTGCAGCAAACACAGGGATAGCTGTACTTAAATTTGTAGCAGCAAGTATTAGCGGTAGCTCGGCTATGCTGTCTGAGGCTATTCATAGTACGGTTGATGCGGGTAACGGGTTGTTGATCTTATTGGGCATTAGTAGAAGCAAACGCCCTGCTGATGATGAGCACCCGTTTGGGCATGGTAAAGAAGTTTACTTCTGGTCGCTCATTGTTTCTATTTTGATATTTGGCTTGGGCGGTGGCATGTCCATCTATGAAGGGATTGCCCATCTACGCCATCCTGAAGTACTTGGTAATCCGTTTTGGAACTACGTTGTGTTGGCGGGCGCATTTCTTTTTGAGGGTGCTTCATTTGTGTTGGCGATCCGCAATTTTAATAAAGAAAAAGGCAGTGGCAGTTTTTGGAGCGAATTGCGTCAAAGCAAAGACCCGGCATCTTTCGCCGTAATCTATGAAGACGCAGCAGCTTTACTCGGATTAATCATCGCCTTTCTGGGCGTATTTTTAGGCCATTACTTTAACAACCCATTATTTGATGGGGCAGCTTCATTAATTATAGGCCTGGTGCTGGCTTTCGTAGCCATTATTATGGTGATTGAAAGCCGCGACTTATTAATCGGCGAAAGTGCCAGGTCTGAAATGGTTAATGGGATTTGCTCCCTGGTACTGGCTGACCCTGATGTGCAGCGCCTAAGTAGGCCTTTAACCATGCAAATGGCACCCGATGAAATCCTGCTGGCCCTGGATGTACAATTTAAAGAAATTTCAGGTATCCAGGTAACTAAAGTCATCAGCCGGTTAGAGCGTAATATCCGCGCGCAATTCCCACACATTAAACGTATCTATATCGAGGCCGGAAATATTACAGCAGTTTAGCCGCTATATCATATTATTGGCACCAGCAAAGGTTTTAAGCACAATTACAGCTGGACGAATTTCGTCCTGTATCAAAAGGCCATCCTTACGCACATCCATAAAGCCCTCAAACTGCCGCAATATATCAGCATTTACCGTTTTAAAGCCCATAAACCACTCTGGGAAATTACGCTGCTCAACTTCGCCACTAATAATTGTAATAATATTTCTATGGCGATAATCAAGTTGGATTCTTTTGAAAGTAAGGTCTACTGCTTCCGCATCGCCTTCCAGCACTTGCACAAAGGCACCTTCCCCATATAAAAGCATACCTGTGAGATTCTTGGCCGCATTGTTTTTACGGCTGTCTGTTAATATATCAAGCAATTCCTCATCACTCAACAACTTATAAGCCGAGCTCATATATATTAGATATCTCATAGGGTCATTATATTATCGTCTCATCTACGAAAACAGTTTATGTTAGGATTTAGCAAGTTTTAATTTTCATAAAACTGTTACAAAACGGGCTTATCCATCACCAAAAGCTCAATATGTGCTTTCGCAATACCAAAACGTTCGTCGTTAGGAAAAGGTTTTATCTCGCCTGTTTGCACGTAACCATGCCGCTCATACCAGGCAATCAACTCATGCCGGGTAGTTATTACGGTAATGGTTATAGCTTCACATTTTTTGTTTCGGGCGTACTCTTCAGCGTTGGCTAGTAATATTTTACCTATCCCGTTTCCTTGTTCAATTGGCGATACGGTTAGCATCCCCAAGTACAGCTTAGGCCATTTAGGTTCCAAATATACGCAACCTGTTATTCGGCCATTTTCATCAATATGTTTTAATATGGTGACATTTTCGTTTTGCAGATAACTCAACAAAATAAGTTCGTCAATCCGCTGGCCATCCAGCAGATGCGATTCGCTGGTCCATCCTTGCTTGGAGCTTTCGCCACGGTAAGCACTGTTTACCAGGGCGGTTAATTCGGCAGTATCGGTAATTGTAGCAATTGCAATAGGCATGGCCAAAAATAAGCAACCGGTTAATATTTCAACTGGTTGCTTAATAATTATTCCGGTACAGAAAACCGATATTAGTTAGAAAGTTTTTTTAACAAGTGCTACTGAAGCCGCTTCGAAATTTCATCACGAATCAATGCACATTTCTCATACTCTTCTGTAAGAATGTATTGATTGATGAGTGTTTGCAGCTCTGTCAATGATTTAGAAACATACTCCAGGCTAGCTACAGACAATGCTGCAATGGGCTGGGTATTTCCATCGGGACTGATAAATCCCCACGAAGACGAGTTTGCCGGTAAGTCTTGGTTCATATCTGTTCAGTTTAAAAAAATCAGGTAACGTAAGTTACTCAACATTTTTTTAACAAACAATTAAAAAAACACAACTATAGCTTTTGATAATCTTCGCGAACAGGACTAAAAACATCAATCAATTTACAATCTGTAATCGCTTTGCCACTGTGCCATACGTTAGAGGGGATAATTGCGTACATGCCTTTATCAAGCATTTGCGCCTTACCATCAATAGTTAGTTCGAAAATACCTTCGAGCACAAAAGACAGTTGCTCGTGCACATGCTGATGTTGCGGAACTTCACTACCTGCACTCACATCAATAAAATTAATAGTGTTGTTTGCTGTATGGATAAACTTAGAAAGGTATCCGGGCGCAATTTCTTTTACCGGGATATCGGCAAACAGTTTAAAAAAGGTAGTATCCATAATAGTGGCAAATTAAGTATTTAGAGGCACAATCGCCAACAGCTAGATACCTCTTTCGGAATATCAATTAAACTTCAAATAAATATTTTAAACCTTATGCTTAATATAAAGTTAAACACATATACAAATTGAAAGATTTATAACTATGAAAAGCATTAAAAATTTATTAGCCGCATCTGCTGTCGCTCTTACCCTGTTGGTAGCAAGTGCAAGCACTACCCAAGCCCAGAGCATTGTGGTAAGAACCGGCCCGCCAGTACATCACAGATATTATCATCGCCCGTACCACCGTGTTTATCACAGGCCATATCATCGCCCGTACCACCGTCCGTATCATCGCCCATACCACAGATATTAATCTGTAATTGAGATATCATAAGAAAGCCCTTCAAAATTTTGAAGGGCTTTCTTATGATATCTTTTTTGCTTTTATCTGGCTGCGGTTAACAAACGATCGCTCGATGAAAGCCTATTGAATTTGATGCTTTTACCAATAAATTTAAAGTGCCAGTAGCCCGTTACTTTAAGCGTTCCCTCTTTATCAATGCTCGCGCACGAAGTCCACTCGTGGCCATTTTTGGCATCATAAATAACACCGTTCTCCCACGAGTTTGATTCGGTATTATATTCCAGGTTTCTTAACACCTGCATGCCCAATACTTTGCGCGTACGTAAACTTTTGTCTGGATTTTTGTAGTCAACGCGTACGTCCATGGGGCGGGTTTTATCGTCACTGTCGTCAAACCATACAATCGAGGCTTTAAAACTGTCCCCGTCTTTATACACTTGTACAACAATGTTTTTATCACTGGCCATCCAAGTACCAATGATCTGGTCGCAATTTGTAGTTGTGGCAATACCATTCCCCGCAAATAGTGTAAGCAATAGCATTACTCCCAATCCCCTCAGCGTGAGTATCTTCTCCATATAAGCCGTATTTGCTATAATTAGAGCAATCTTAATGCCACACAAATGACAATAAAATGACCTTATTTAAAGCTAATACTTATTTATGTTAAAAATGAAGACTTTATAAAATATTTTTCAGAGCCTCAAACTCTTTTATCGTCGCAACCTGGTCTTGTTCTACTACCCCGAAGCCATAAGCAGCAAAAATGAATGGCACATTAGCCTTTTTGCTGGCCTCGTAATCGCCCATAGTATCGCCTACATAAACAGGAGCTTTAAGATCATAATCGTTAACTACATCTACAATATTTTGCCACTTGGGTTGTGTTTTGGTACCGTAACATTGATGGCCGATGAAAATCCCTTCAAGGCCATCCATCTTTAAAAAAGTTTCAATGTAGCCGCTTTGGCAATTGCTTACTATAAATAGTTTGTAGCGGGTTGCCAGGTCTTTAAGTGTTTCCAGCAATTTGGGGTACCAGGTACCGCCTTTGCTATGCAAAAACTCCAGCTCGCTTTTGGCGGCAATGGCTTTAAACTCGTTACGTTGTTCTGTGGTAATATAAGGGAATAGTTTTTCGAATATGGCATCATAAGCCATACCTACAATCGAAGCCACGTGGGCAACCGTTACGTCGTCTTTTATATAATCAACTTGTTGCTTGGCGGCTTGCCAGGCTTCGGCAACATTGGCTGTCGAATCCCAAAGCGTGCCATCCAAATCAAATATGATGCTATCGTATTTATTTTTAAGTGTATCCATGAAGTGTCAAAAATAGCATTTAATCTTTCCACCACTGATAAATGCTTCCCGAATTATTTACCTTGTACCATTAACCTTAAAGGGTTAATCATTAAGTTTTAAATTATTGTTACTCATATGCACCGTGGTGGCCTCTTAACCTTCTTTTTAATTATCTCAGTTATTACCTTATTGTTAGACTGGTACGTGTTTTCGGGATTAAAGACCTTAAGCATGGGCTGGCCGCAACGCGCCCGGCTAATTACCACTTATGGCTATCTGTTTATATCCGTTGGTGTAACCGTAGTGTTTCTGCTCGGTTTCGGCAGCTTTAGCACAGCAAAAGGTATGACACCCTTCCACGAATGGATGCTGAGCCTATTCCTGATGTTCTTTGTAACCAAGCTCGTGTTTATCATTGTTTTATCATTGGGAGATCTGGGACGATTTATCGTCGGTATTGCCAGCAATGTTGCTAAGCCGGTCGGACAGCAAACTCAGCCCTATTTCCCTGGCCGACGACAGTTTATAGGCGAATTGGCGGTACTTGTGGCGGCCTTTCCGTTCTTTGGTTTTCTATATGGGATGCTGCGCGGTAAGTACGATTACAAAGTGCATCGCCAAACTATTTATTATGATGACCTGCCCGATGCTTTCGACGGTTTTACCATTACTCAGTTGTCTGACATTCACTCGGGCAGCTTTGACAATGCCAAGGCAGTACAACGGGGTGTAGATTTAGCAAATGCCCAAAAATCTGATCTATTTGTTTTTACCGGCGACCTGGTAAATAATGCAGCCTGGGAAGTTGAACCCTATATAAATGTATTCGGCCAATTGAAAGCTCCTTTCGGGCAATTCTCTATTTTGGGGAACCATGATTATGGCGACTATATACAATGGGATAGCGAAGCCGAAAAAGCACAGAACCTGGAAACACTAAAGCAACATCATAAAGCCTTAGGCTACCGTTTACTGCTAGATGAAAATGTGGTGCTCGAAAAAGGCGGACAAAAGCTGGCTTTGATTGGTGTACAAAACTGGGGCAAGGGCTTTATTCAGATTGGTGATCTAAACAAGGCCATGCAGGGTGTTGATCCCAATGCATTTAAAATACTGCTATCGCACGACCCTACCCATTGGGAAGAAAAAGTAAGATATAACCCCAACAAAATCCATTTAACATTAGCCGGCCATACCCATGGGGCACAATTTGGTGTCGAGGTAGCAGGTATAAGATGGAGCCCGGTGCAGTACCGTTATGTAGATTGGGCTGGCCTGGTACAAAACAATGGCCGTTACCTTTATGTAAATCGTGGCTTTGGCTTTCTGGCTTTCTCTGGCAGGGTTGGTATTTGGCCAGAAATTACCGTGATTACACTGAAGAAAAAGCTAACGTAATATACCCTATAAAACAAAAAACAACCGTTCTATTTAGAATTTTGCACAGTTGGATGGAACTAATGCCGGGGATGCTTTAAATTCATTCAGGATATTTAAAGCATCCTCAATTTGCTAAAATTTGAGCTTTTAATTGCTTCTAAGTTTTTGCCTATCTTCAATATTGGGTTGCTCATAATATTCTGCAAGTTCTAAAGAATAAATCACGCTCGTAATCTTCCACTTACCATCCCGTTTTATCAGGTTAATGTATTTGCCTCCCCAATTAGTCATTTTATGATTTGCCCAAAAACTATAATCCATCGTTACTGATGCAACCGTTCCATCTTCAACTATCCTGATGTTATCAAACTTATCTTCGGTTGATGTATATCTGAACAACGATCTCAAAAAACCTTTATAACTTCCCGAGAAATAATTACTGCCTGCTTCTTTTGCTCCCTTTATAGCTATTAGTTTGGCCTGCGACCGATCTTTCAATGCAGCGCACCAGGTAACAGGGCCTTCATTAAACAAATCATAAAATGTAGTAGAATCCTTCTCAATTACACTTTTTGAGTACCTATCTATCAGGATACTTATTTCTTTTTTATTGTTGGTTAATTGCTGCGCATGGGTATGCTGCATTGCTATTAAAAGTACAACAAACAGTATCTTAGTTTTCATTTTACTTTTTTTGATTGGTAATTAATTTATATTCTATCGTTAATCCCTCGTAACCATAAGCGTCTGCTTTCATTTCGTGGATAGCAGTATAACTTACAGGATGTACACCCCCAAGAATGCTTATTAATGACTTATGTACAGCCTCAATGTACTTGGCCTTATCCGTTTTAAGGTTGGTAGAATCTGAAATTTTGATATTGAGGTGGAAACTCTTCGTGTTTAATTCGGCCAGGGATACAGAATTAACAAACCAAAGATAGTCTTGCACAAACGTTATGGTAACTACCGTAACTTCAGGCTTTTTATTTAAAACATTTTTGGTGAGATGACTGATCTCTTTGACCAATTGTTGCGCTAACGCAGGCTCTTCGGGGCCGCTAACTTTTAAATCAATGATTGGCATACTTCATATTTGTTAATGAAGTACAAATTTCAGCTTAAGTACGCCCTTATTTATTGATGTATGTTAAGAGTTTGATTCTGCTGAGCGATTCGGGTTTAACACCCAAATAAGAAGCAATATGATATTGCGAAACCCGCTGCTCTATCCCCGGATATAATGCAGACAGGCCTTCCAGTCTTTCTGCTGCCGAATGCTTTAGAAAAGACGTTTCCCGCTTACATTTCCTGATGAAATAAGTGTCGGAAATATATTTACTTAATTTTAAAAAATCACTGTCGTCTGCAATTAGCTCATTAAGTTTTTCATAGCTGATATAATGGATGGTGCTATTCGTTAACGCTTCTATATTGCAGTTGGTAGGCATCTGCGTTAAAAAGCTGGTGTAGGCGCTTACAAAATCGTTCTCGAAATAAAAATCATTGTTGAATTCGCCTTCATTATTCCTAACGTATGACCTTAAAGTTCCCGAAGAAACAAAGCCGATAAATTTGCAAACCGCGCCTTCTAAAATTAAATGCTCTTTTTTCTTTAAGCTTTTAACTTTCAACTGGGCATAAAACTTGTTAAAATGATTTTCACCTAATAATAACTTCCCGGCAAACAAAGCGATTAATGATTCCATACTTTGAGATCAGCCCGCCTTTTGCTGTTCGCCAACACCGTGTTCGCGAATCTCTTTAAGCTCAATTTCATATGCGCGCATACGGGCATGCAGAATATCAACTTCTGTACGCAGCATCTGGATCTCGGTAATTAATTTGGCTGATTCTGGTTTGCTTATTTTTTTATCGCCGGTGCCCAGTATCAACCACTCTGGCGAGTATTTAAGCTGAAAACAAAGCTTGCGGATAAGGTAATAACTCATCTCTTGCTTTTGGTTTACTATTTTGCTGATGAAACCCTGGTCAACCCCGATAGCGCTAGCTAAAGCTAACTGCCCGCCGTGATCTTTCACAATCACCTTCATTCGCTTAACTATCGCATCATCCGTCATAATCCAGTTACAATATTGATATTTTATTCACAGCCACTCATATGGCAATATTTGCTGGCAATATTATGATATTTTAGGTTATCAAGGTAATTTTTAAAATGTATTAGATTTTAGTGCTGTAATAAGTATTACAACACGTTGATATTTTAACAATAAGATAATTTTTATCCTAATAATAAAAATTGCTATATTTGAGGGTTATTGACCCCTTAAATCAAACAGGTTGAAAATTTTAGTTATAGAGGATAATAAAGATATCCTGGAAGTACTCGATATCATCCTTACCGATGACGGATATGAAGTGGTATCCTGTTCTGACGGAACAGCTATCGACGACTTAAAGAAAATAAATCCGGGATTAATTTTAATGGATGAGTTATTACCCAGCATAAAGGGAAGTGAACTCTGCCTGCGTGTAAAAGCGGATGACGATCTTAAACACATCCCTGTAGTACTTATCTCGGCAGCCCAATCTCTGGAAAATATTGCCGGTAAATGTGGAGCCGATGCCTACGTAGCTAAACCATTTGATATTTCCGCGCTCAGCGAATTGATCAAAGGTTTGCTTAATTAATAAACCACATTTTGATGTAATTTTTGCAGGATAATATCCAGCTTATGATCGTAAGTTTTAAGGGTAATTTTTTTACCGTTAAAACTATCTTTTAACTGGGTTAGTTCGTCGCCCAAAGCCAGGCGATGTTGATTTATTTTGCTGATTTGCGGATCATCGCCTAAATCATCAGTAATAGTTTGCTTTAACGCATGTTGTATGGTGCGCAGTTTATTGTCAACTGTTTTCTGGAGAAACAGCTGGGGCACATTTTTATTCTCTTCAATAATTTTATTAACAGATTTATTTCTGAAAGAATTAATAATTAACGCTAACGCGCCAATAAAAACGGTACAAATAAGTACAATATTAAAATCCATGAATCAATAATTGCAATAGAAACGATGTGTTAAGACCTTAGCCGATGTAATATTACTAAATTTAGTAACACTAACAATATAATGCCGCTGCCAAAATAAAATCCTTACAAGCACTCAATGATTATGCTTTTTATGGATGTCTTTGACCAAGCACAACTTCTTAATTTCAGATTTCTTGATTACGAAAGGAGCGTATTTCAGGCGGTTGCCGATCATCTCTGTTGTATTGTCAGAATGTGCAATTACCTCGTCGTCGTGATCGCCGATCAGCAAACGTTTATACATGCGGTAATCGCCCCACTCAATATAATATACTTCGCCAGGTAAGATCTTTTTATCGTGAATTATTTTGAGCGCTACCCAGCAGCCGTTCTCTAAATAAGGATACATGGAATGTCCCCAAACAGGTAACGCAAAATCGCATTCCTCAATGCCGGGGAAGTTCATATAACCTACCGGAGCGGCATCATTTAAATCATTATAAACCTCTACGCCCGATGCTGTAGCTGTAACTTCATACATAGGTATACCTTCAAAAACTTTAGTATCTATCCTCTTTTCGGGTACCACTATTTTTTGAACCTCAGAAAAATCTTTAAAATATTCTTTAAAAATTCTGAATTTTTCCGGGTCTATATTTTGTCTGCTCTTTATTATTTCTGTAATAGAACTTGGCGAATTAAAACCCAATATTTCGGCTAATTCAGCATTACCATTAAAGGCTTTTCCACGCAATTGATTATACAATATAATAAATTCAAGCGTCTCTGGACGAATATTTTTGATCTTGTTTATCTTAGGCTCTTCCATAATGTTAATAACTTTTTACAGAAAGTTTCTTTAAATAAAGAATTTTCTTTATTTTTGCTTTGTAATTATTCATTAAAGATACAAAGAATTATTGACGATTACAGCATTCAAATACAGAACAATCATGATGCATATTGTACACTCCGTTTTCAGCGAAACCGCTTATCAAAATCAAACCGTTGCACCTACAGATGCCCAACAAATTGATCTTGATTTAGCGCTAAGATTTAAAGCATACCAGGAAGTGTGCGGTAAATATCAAGATGAAATTGCAGCCATTCGTAAATACATGCCGGGATGGAAACCGAAATTTAATTTTGAGTGACGGAATGAGTGAATGATAGAATATGGCCTCGGTTCCATTCATAACTTTTGCCATTCTATCATTCACTCATTCTATCATTCTATCATTCTATCATTCACTCATTAGTTACTCAAAACTCAAAACCAGATAAATGAACACAATAATCAGGATACCGCAAAAACTGCGGAGCGAGCTGTGGTGGCTTGTCACTCAAAATCGAATCAACGACATCAGACTTAAAGTTCTTGAAGATCATGTCAATCTTTTGCAAAAGCAGATTGATGAACTACAAGATATCCAATCACAAAAAACAGACCTTAAATAAAATGAGTCTAAAATCATTTCTGTCTAAAATATGGGCGGGTGTAACCCACGAATGGTCGGAAGAATAATCTTCCGACTTTTTTTGTTTTTAAAGGAATTGGCTTATTGGTATAAATATCTGACTTTCAATTATTTATCTTGTTTTTATTATATTGATTTGCTATCTTA